>ENA-OROM01000888-OROM01000888.1-human-gut-metagenome-genome-assembly--contig:-NODE-888-length-33160-cov-7.218940_pt1 | contig 33160 bp, 30 predicted proteins | sample MGYA00242129_ERZ509050 | MGnify/ENA primary metagenome ERZ509050 (study PRJEB26280, sample SAMEA2338701) | human gut metagenome | biome: human gut; feature: human-associated habitat; material: faeces...
GATCGATCAGATTCTCATTGATTCCATAGCCATCCTTCATACGATCCGGAATCTGCGTAGAAACATTTCCACCACAGTGTTGGATTCCCCGGTATAAAATATAGGTTGACATAACTCCATCTATATCATAGTCGCCGATAATACGGATCGGCTTTTGCTCTTCTATTTTAACTTTTAAAATATCTGTCAAACGATCTGCATCTTTCAATAAATGTGGATCGTATAAATCCTTTAAACTTCCATTCAGATATCTTTCAAATGCCGCCTCCCCGATCACCTCACGGTTTCGGATAAGACGCGCTGTGACAGGGCTGATCCCGAACTCTTTTCCAAGCTTTTCAAAATCAGCCCCTTTGTTGATTACAAACCATTTTTCCATGTAACACCTGCTGCCTGTTTTTTCTTATGAATTTATCTTTTAATAATGCACTTCCATCAGCATCAGTCCACATGCCGGTGCTGTATAGCCTGCGTTCTCCCGGTTTTTGCTCTCTAAGATCTGTGACAGCTCCTCCGGCGCTCTCCTGCCATCCCCGACCTCGATCAGCGTACCCGTCAGGATCCGCACCATATTTTGCAAAAATCCATTGCCCCGGTAATCGATCCAGAGATCATTCCCTTTCTTCGTAAAATTGATCTCATAAATTGTGCGGACTGCCGTTTTTTTCATTTTCTTATTTCCGCAAAATGAAGTAAAATCATGTGTTCCGATCAGATAGGAAGCGGCTTCTTTCATGCTCTCCACATCGAGTATTTTCTCATACTGGTACTCATATTTCCGCTCGAAAACATCCGAGATCTCTCCCATATGGATGTGATAGCGGTAGGTCTTTTTCTTTGCGGCGTAACGGCTGTGAAAACGCTCGTCCACCTGCTCAATCGCAATGACTGCAATGTCATCCGGCAGATAATGATTCAGATAGGACATGATCTTTCCCTCCGTAAAATGCTCCTCAATATGAAAATTTGCCACCTGGCCTTTGGCATGCACGCCCGCATCCGTTCTCCCCGAACCGATGACTTCCACCGCGTGTCCTGCCATCTGTCCCAGCACTGCTTCTATTTTTCCCTGAATGGTCAGACCGGTGCTGTTCTGCCCCTGCCAGCCCTTGTATCTTGTCCCATCATACTGGATTGTGATTTTATAGTTGTTCATACTTTTTATCCCTGCTTTACTGCAATTTAAACTGTCTTTTAGTTTAACACATTTTCCACTCAAATCCTAGTCTGCGATCTGTCCTGAAACGTTTTTGTGCCGGGGAACTGAAAAATACCAATCCCCCGGCACATTTACTCTGCATTTTATACCAGTTCTGCAATCCTTGTCACCGCAACGTAGATCTCCGATATTTTATACCAGGTGCGGTAATCTACCACTCCCGTCACAGGCAAGCCAAAAATAGACTGGAATTTTTCTACTGCTGCCCTCGTTGCCTCTCCGTAAATCCCATCCGGTGTGATCGTCGGGATTGCCGGATAAGCCTGCGAGATTCTCGCTAACTGTTCCTGGATCTGCCGGACCTTATCTCCGGCAGCGCCCACTTCCAGATTATACCGCGGCCAGGATGCCGGGATACCGGAAATCTCCTCCGCTGTATTGATAAACATATTATCACCATAATAATAACGGAGAATTTCTATCGTTTCGTAGTTCTGATCCCCAAGATATTTGCTTCCCCACTGGCTCAGCCAGTTGCTGCACGTCACGCGCTGTCCGTCACAATACTGCGTCAGGATTGGCTGTCTCACATTCGGTCTGGAAAGATAATTCTGGAACATTTCCTCTACCACATCCGAGATACTCTGGAAAATATTTCTTCCATATACAAATTTCTGGTCATAAGCAGTGGATGTTGTGATGGTGAAGTTATAGCCTTTGTTCCGGTACCATTCCGTGTAAACCCTGTTTAATGTAAAGGACATGATCGCAAGGATATTGGCACGCAGCGTGCTGTCCGGCCACGTGCTGTATATCTCGCTGGATGCCACATTTTTGATGTAATCCCGGTAACGGACATAATAATTTGCCGCATTGGGATCCGATGGCGGTCCGTCATGAACAACGACAAATTCCGGGATCACCACTTTACTCAGCACGATCTCCCCTGAGTCGGAGACAGGCTTGATCTCGGACTCTGCTATTTTTGCCGGGAAATTGCCAAACAACGTATTGACCGGAATCACAATGGAATCTATTTGATTTTCTTCCTCATTTTCTTCCGCCATTCGCACCTGTTGCAATGCGAGCTGCTCTGAAAAAACCTGAACGCCCGAAATACTGACGGGACGATATCCCGGTGCGGTAACTTTGACCGTATATTGGGCAAATGGCTGATTTTCGGAGGGTTCCATCGAGTATTCAAGCGGAGGCGCATCAAGCGTAAGTTTCTCCGACATTCCTGAATCATCTGCGCTTACCTCCTCCACTGTGGAATCCGGCTCGCCCGAATAGGAAATGGTGATTCTTGCTCCCTCGATCGGCCGTCTGGTCCGGTTGGTAAGTACTTCTACTTTGAGGCTTCCTTTATCTACAGCCTCTGTCTGGGCATATTTGATATCTGGCATGAACAACCTCTTCCTATATTTCCTTATATTATATGCTCAGACATGCGATCCTGTTCTGCTTCCTGTGCAAAACATTCGATTTCCCAACTTCTCAATTTTTATTTCCGTTCTTTATCAGAATCCCCCAAATCTTAATTCTTACTCTACCGTAACTACCTTCGCCAGATTTCTTGGCTTATCAACATCAAATCCCTTATCGGATGACACGTAATATGCTAAAAGCTGTAATGCAACCGATGCAGGTAAAACCATAAATTCATCCTGCATATCCGGAAGCTTGATCACCTGATATTCGGTATCAAGATCACCGGAAAGTGCCTCTTTGATAAATAATACAATATCTGCACCTCTGGATTTTACTTCCTTAATATTGGAAAGCTCTTTTGACATGAGTTTTTCCTGTGTTACCGTTGCAACAACCGGTGTGTTAGTCGTGATCAGTGCAATTGGTCCGTGTTTTAATTCGCCGGAGGCATAAGCCTCAGAGTGAATATAAGAAACCTCTTTCAGTTTCAATGATCCTTCCAGTAAAATAGAGTAATCCAGTCCACGTCCGATCATAAACAGATCCTTTGCTTCCAGAATCTTCTTTGCGATCACATGGATGTCACGTCTTTTCTCCAATACTTTCTGCATCACTTCCGGAACACGCTCTAATTCTGCGATAAAGCTCTTTGTCTGCTCCTCTGTGTAGACACCTCGCAATAATGCCATTTTTGCAACCACAAGATAAAATACGGAAAGCTGTGTTGTGTAAGCTTTTGTACTTGCCACTGCAATTTCAGGTCCTGCTGCTGTGTATAACACATAATCACTTTCTCTTGCAATGGAAGAACCTTTTACGTTGATAACGGATAAACATTTTGCGCCCTGTCTCTTCGCATATTTTAATGCTTCCAAGGTATCAATTGTCTCACCGGACTGTGATACTGCGATCACCAATGTTTTCTCATCAATGACCGGATCGGAATACATAAACTCTGATGCAAGTTCTACGTCCATCTGCACATGAACGATAGATTTTACCAGAGCCTGTGCCACAAGTCCCGCATGCATGGCTGTTCCGCATGCTACCACACAAATTCTGTCACAGTCTGTAAAAAGAGAATCCGGCACACCATCCGCGGTAAAATCAGGCAGACCGTTCACGATACGGTCTTTGATCGTATTCTTGATTGCTTCCGGCTGCTCCATAATCTCTTTTTCCATATAAAATGGATAACCATTCTTTCCCGCGCTGTTCAACTCCCAGTCAACGGACAAAAATTCTGGTTCTACCACATTGTCATTTAAATCCGTAAGTACCACATGATCTTTGTGCAACTCTAAAATGTGATATTCCGGTACAACAAAGTATTCATTTGTAAAACGGCAGAGTGCAGTCAGATCTGATGCAAGCATTGCTCCCTCTTTGCATATGGTTGCAACGATCGGGCTGACATTCCGGATCGAGTAGATCACATCCGGCTGATCTTCAAATAGGATCACAAGCGCAAAGGTACCCTTTAATTTGCTCACTGTTTTTTTGATTGCTTCCTTTGGATCTCCCTTGTAATAATGATTTAATAATGCAGCCGCAACTTCACTATCTGTTTCAGAATGAAGGATTTCCTGCAAATCGTAATCGGCGATCAGCTCACGATAGTTTTCGATGATCCCGTTATGAACCAGTGTCACTTTCCCCTGCTGATGTGGATGTGCATTCTGATCCGTAACTCCACCGTGAGTTGCCCATCTTGTATGTCCGATACCGCAGGTAGACAAAATCTTCTTCGAATCACAAATTGCTCTTAAATCACTTACTCTTCCGGCACATTTATAAACATTTGTCACATGGGAAGTTTCGTCTTTCACTGCAATACCCGCACTGTCATATCCACGATACTCTAATAATTCCAACGCATCTAATAAAACATCTTTTACGTTTTCACTGCCTGTATAACCTATAATTCCACACATATTAAATTTCCTCTTCTTTTCTATTTAAAATTTAAATCATATTCGAATTCAATTGTCCCATTATACCGTATTTGTTTTGCAGTCACCTGCATATTTGCCGGCATATCTCGCACTGGGAGGTACGAAAGGGCGTCCGCCGAATTTTCGATAACCCTTTTCCTCGTTAACCTGTGTATGGTCGTCCTCACAGGTACATGGCGCTAGAAGAGAAACCTAAATGTCTGCAATCAGTCACAGACAGGATCGCATATCTGAAAATATAAACCTTATTCGATTATCAATGTGCTATATATATTGTAAATGCCTTCATAAATGCTGCTACATCTATGAAGGCATCTATAACATGATTACTATACTATGATATGCGAAAAATGTCCAGAAGTTATTTTACTTCTACTGTCCAGCCATATTTATCCGGGATTCTTCCCCACTGGATGCTGGTTAAGGTATCATATAATTTCTGTGTCAGTTCTCCAATCTCAAAGTTGTTGACTGTCACAACATCATCTTTGTAACGGAGTTCTCCAACCGGTGAGATAACGGCTGCTGTACCTGTACCAAATACCTCTTCCAATGTACCGTCATGTCCGGCTTTCATCAGATCATCTACGGAAAGTCTTGTCTCATTTACTTTGTAACCCCAGTCACGAAGCAGATGGATCATGGAATCTCTTGTAACACCCGGAAGAACGGTTCCTTCGATTGGTGCTGTGTAGATTTCACCGGCAATCTTGAACATGATGTTCATGGTTCCAACTTCCTCTACATATTTACGATGCTCACCGTCTAACCAGAGAACCTGTGCATAGCCAAGCTTCTCTGCTTTCACCTGTCCCAGAATAGAACCTGCGTAGTTACCACCACATTTTGTAAAGCCTGTACCACCTTTTACAGCACGGACAAGTTCATCCTCAACCAGAATCTTAACCGGATTAAGACCTGCTGCATAGTAAGCACCTACCGGACAGCAGATAATCATAAACTTGTATGCGTTTGCCATATGTACGCCGAGTGCTGCTTCTGTTGCAAACATAAATGGTCTGATATAAAGGGAAGTGTTTGGTTCAGATGGAACCCAGTCAGCTTCTACTTTTACAAGTGCTTCCACTGCTTCGACAAACATATCAACTGGGAATTCCGGCATGCAAAGTCTTGCGTTGGAATTGATCATTCTCTTTGCGTTCATCTCTGGACGGAACAGCTGGATTTTTCCTTCTGCTGTACGGTATGCTTTCATACCTTCAAATGTTTCCTGTGCATAGTGAAGTGTCACACATGCCGGATCCATTGTGATAGGTCCTTCCGGAACGATTCTTGCATCTTTCCATCCGTCTTCTTTTGTCCAATCCATGACAAACATGTAATCTGTCATATACTTACCAAAACCAAGATTCTTCTGGTCTGGTTTCTCCTTTAATACCGGTCTTTTTTCAAATCTGATATCCATAATATCCTCCTTTTCCCATTACACTTTTCAGGCAATTGCGAAACTCATCCTACTCTTCTTTTAATTGTTCAAAATTAACAAAATTTTCGAAAACACGCTCTCGCTACGTGTCGCTGGTAACGGTACTAAGAAGCCAGTCACGATTGACATCGTTCCTGCCTTCTAAGTACCGACCGCTCCCCAGTGTTTTCTCAAGCTTTTGTTAATTTTTCACAATTCAATTTAGATTTTCATGAGTTTCGCAATTATCTATTACACTTTTGGGAAATTAACTTTGACAACCATTATGATACTTTCTTTTTTTCATGTCAAGATTATTCCGAAGCCTTATGTTATGTATAACTATTAGTTATTATCTGTTTTATTTTCTATAACCTGATTTTATTTTCTTTTTCAAGTGACTTTTCCACTCTCCTGTAATATAATAAAACTACCTAAAAAAATTATGAGAGGTGATCCCTATGCATACATTTCAGCCAATTCCAGTTGATATGCTGGACATGAATCCATTTACGAAAATCGGCAAAGAATGGGCACTGCTCACAGCCGGAAATAAACAGGAATCCAATACAATGACCATTAGCTGGGGCGGTGTTGGTGTTTTATGGGGCAAAAATGTTGTCTATGTTTTTGTCCGTGATTCCAGATATACCAAGGAACTGATCGATGCGGGAGACTTTTTCTCCCTTACATTTGTAAGTGACCAGTACCGTGATGCCTTGAATTACTGTGGCTCCCATTCCGGCCGGAACGAGGATAAGATTGCAAACGCAGGGCTTACCGTGGACTACCGGCATGGAATCCCATACATTGATGAGGGAAATCTTGTTTTGGTCTGTGAAAAAATGTCTGCTACCAGAATCACGGATGATTCCTTCCTCGATTCCGAGATTGCTGACAAATGGTACAAAGACGGCGATATGCACACCATGTACGTTGGACAGATCATTGATGTGCTCGCAAGATGATCATTTCTGCTAAACTCTTATTTTTTTGCAAAACGCTGCATTCCTAAACCACAAAAGCCTCCCGGCAAAAATGATCCGGATTGCCTTTCATCGCAATTCCCACATTTTTATCGGGAGGCTTTTTTACTCATGAAGCAGATAACCACTTCTTATTCAACAAAAAAATTTATTTTATTTCAATGGATATTTCTCTGTCAGAGATTTCACGATCGCCTTTGCCTTGTCAGCTGCCGGCTCACCCTCTTTGATCATCATTGCGATCGCCTCTGCGATCTGATCCATATCATCCGTGTTTAATCCGCGGGAAGTTACCGCCGGAGTTCCAAGACGTACACCACTTGTCACAAATGGAGATTTCGGGTCGTTTGGAATGGTATTCTTATTGCAGGTAATGTTGACGGAATCCAGAAGTTTCTCAACTGCTTTTCCGGTAAGATCATAATTGGTCAGATCTACGAGCATGAGGTGATTGTCTGTTCCACCGGATACGATCTTAATTCCACGATCCATCAGTCCCTTGCAGAGTGCCTGTGCGTTGTCAATAATATTCTGCTGGTAAACCTTAAATTCCGGCTGCAATGCCTCTTTGAAGCAGACTGCCTTGGCTGCGATCACATGCATCAGTGGTCCGCCCTGAATACCCGGGAAGATTGCTTTGTTAAAGTTATACTTGTCCGCAACTTCCTGACTGCTCAAAATCATTCCGCCTCTCGGTCCGCGCAGTGTCTTGTGTGTTGTGGTCGTCACAACGTGTGCATATGGAATTGGGCTTGGATGAAGTCCTGCTGCCACAAGTCCTGCAATATGCGCCATATCAACCATGAGCACTGCACCACACGTGTCTGCGATCTCACGGAATCTCTTGAAATCAATGGTTCTCGCATAAGCGGATGCCCCTGCAATGATCATTTTTGGTTTACATTCCATTGCAAGTTCTTCCACTTTATCATAATCAATGTATCCCTCGTCATTGACACCATATGGTACTACATGAAAATAACTTCCGGAAAAATTGACCGGAGAACCATGTGTCAGATGTCCACCATGGTCTAAGTTCATTCCCATGATCGTATCACCCGGTTTTAAAATTGCAAACTGTACCGCCATATTTGCCTGCGCACCGGAATGTGGCTGCACATTGACATACTCACACCCAAATAATTCTTTTGCGCGCTCTCTTGCCAGTTCTTCCACAACGTCCACGCACTCGCAGCCACCGTAATATCTCTTTCCCGGATAACCTTCCGCATATTTATTCGTCAGGACACTTCCCATTGCTGACATAACCGCCGGGCTTACCCAGTTTTCGGATGCGATCAGCTCAATATGACTGTTCTGTCTGTCAAGTTCATCGGTAATTGCCTGTGCGACTTCCATATCCACTGCCTGAATATCTTCTAATGTGTACATAAACTCCTCCTTGTCTTCCGCCAGATTTTAAAGTTCATTATAAAGGACTTTCTGTAAATATTCAATTATAAATTTATTTAAAAAATGTATACGCTGTCGCAAACCATGCCTTTATCACATCCCAAACCCATGCGTTTTCCAGATCAATACCGCAATGCATATCTGCAAGATCAGGATCGCCGGCATTCCCACCACAAAATACCAGTGCTTTGTCTTATGATGAAACAGATACATGCCGGCCCACGTTCCGACACTGCCGCCTAAAATACTCACAAGGAAAAGTGTTTTCTCCGGTATCCGCCATACATGATGCCGCGCCTTGCTTTTGTCCATTGCCATCACTGCAAGTCCAATGAGATTCATAACGATCAGATAGATCAAAAGTCCTTTTTGCATTCTCCTGTCTCCCTTCGTTTTTTCTGTAAATGTGAAATGCAAAAACGGCCGCCAGAAGGCAGCCGTTTTCCTATTTCACAACTATTTTGTTGCTTTATTTTTTCCTAAATGTACTTTCATGACATACCATAACTCTGTTGCGATGCAGATAGAAGAATAAGCACCACATACAAGACCTGCCATAAGTGGAAGTGAGAAATCACGGATACTTGCCACACCTAAAATGTAAAGCATTACGACCATAATAAAAGTTGTAATAGAAGTATTGATACTTCTGGATAATGTCTGAGTTAAACTCTTGTTTGCGATTTCTCTCAAATCCTCTGCAGTCTGTTTTCCGGTCTTTAATGCAAGATTCTCACGGATACGGTCAAAAATAACGATCGTATCATTGATAGAGTAACCTACGATGGTAAGAACACATGCAATAAAGGTACTTCCTACAGAAATACGCACAAGTGCATATACTGTGATCACAACAAGAACGTCATGAACCAATGCAAGGATCGCACTTGCTGCAAATCTGATATCCTTAAAACGGAACCAGATGTAAAGTAACATAAAGATACAGGACACGATAACCGCTTTCAATGCATCGGAACGCATCTCACCACTGATGGTAGAACTGATACTCTGGGAAGTGATGGTGGATGCATCCACATCACAATTTTCTGCCAGTGTATCTTCCAATTCCTGACGCTCATCAAGACTTAAGGTACGTGTCTTAATTGTAACCTGTGTTGTTCCTTCTACTTTTGTTGCCTGCACATCGGAATCCCCGGTTACTTTTTCCACATAAGGAACGATGTCATTCTCGATATCCTCGATGGACATATCTTTGCCAAAATCAGCCGTTGTGGAAGTTCCACCCATAAAGTCAAGACCATAGTTCAATGCCTTGCCCTCTGTTGCGGAATGTACTCCCATACTGATCAGTCCGGCAGCGATAATGATACCGGAAATTGTAAAGAATACTGCTTTTTTTCCAATAAAATCAATGCTCTTTCTCTCTTTTGCACGACCGTAAAGTTTTTCACTCTTAAGTCCCAATGCATACAGAGAATACAGAATGTATCTGGTCACAACCATCGCTGTAAAAAGGGAAAGGATGATACCGATCATTAACGTATAGGCAAAGCCTTTTACGGTTCCGGAACCTAACGCCATAAGCACAACAGATGCGATCAGGGTTGTAATGTTACCATCTAAGATAGCTGACATCGCTTTCTGGAAACCGATCTTCATAGATGTCTGGACCGATTTTCCGGTTGCGATTTCCTCACGGATACGTGCAAATACGATAACGTTCGCATCCACCGCCATACCGATACCAAGGATAATACCTGCGATACCCGGAAGCGTCAGTGTAATATCGAATAAATATAAGGTTGCGATCACTAAAGTTGTATAAATTGCAAGCGCTAAGGATGCTGCAATACCCGGTACTGCGTACATCACGATCATAAATACCATGACGATTGCAAGACCGATCGCACCTGCTTTTAAACTGGAGGCGATCGCCTGGCTTCCCAACTGTGCTCCTACGACAGAGGACTCTAACTCGGAAAGCTGTAAAGAAAGAGAACCGATACGGATCTGCGTTGCAAGTGTCTCAGCCTCTTCGAAGTCTGCCATACCTGTGATCTGTGCCTCACCGCCTGTGATAGCTGTCTGTACACGTGGATAACTGATGGTCTCTCCATCGTATACGATAGGAAGGTTTTTACCAATGTTTTCAGAAGTTACTTCTCCGAAAATCTTTGCACCCTCATCGGTCAGTTTTAAGGCAACCACATACTCTTTGTTGCCATACGTGTCTGTCTGGGTTGCAGCCTGTGCGTCTGCGACCATATCACCGGTCATAAATACCGTTCCATCCGGCATCTGGAACTCCAGGGAACCCGGATTACCAAGATCCTCTAAAATCTGGTTTGCATCCTGCACACCAGGGATCTCAACCGTAATTCTGTCGTCTCCAACCTGATATACGGAAGCTTCTGTACTGTAACTGTCTACACGTTTCTGAAGTTTATAAATGGTATCACTCATATCTTCAGCACTTGGATTCTCGTCCACTACCTGATAAGTAATGGAAACACCACCGGAGAGATCCAGTCCCAGAGGAATTGACATATCTTCGCCGATTCCGGTGGATGAAAGAATAATTGATGCATAATAAGCAAGTCCCACAAACGCTGCAAGGATCACTGCCAATATGACTGCTGCTTTACTCTTTTTCATTGTTTTACCCTTCCTTTATTCTTCGTCTGCCTCGGCAGCCTTAATCATGATTGCGCATTCAATACGCTTTTTCTGAAGTGCACATCCGATGTCGTATGCATTGTGGATATCTCCATGGAAATTGTAGGAGTTTGCTGCACATCCGCCACTGCAATAGAATTTTGCAAAACAGTTACGGCATTTTTCTTTCGCATAAACATTGCAGCACTTAAATTCATCACAGATATCCTGACGTTTGATACCCTCGTCCACATTTCCAAGCAGGAAATCCTCATTTCCAACAAACTGATGACAAGGATAAAGGTCACCCCAAGGTGTCACTGCCAGATACTCTGTTCCTGAACCACAGCCGGAAAGACGTTTTGCCACGCACGGTCCACCCTCCAGATCTATCATAAAATGGAAGAAATTGAAATCATTTCCATTTTTATGTCTCTTTACCATCTCAGCAGCCAGCTTGTCATATTCCTCATAAAGCTGTGGAAGGTCTTCCTCACGGATTGCATAATCCTCGGTTGGCTGTGCCACTACAGGCTCTACTGAGATCTGTTTGAATCCAAGATCTGCCAGATGCAGCACATCATTGGAGAAATCAAGGTTATTGTGTGTGAAAGTACCTCTCACATAATACTTGTCCTGATTGCGGCTCTCTGCAAATTTCTGGAACTTCGGCACGATCAGGTCATAGCTTCCCGCTCCCTTGCGGAATGGTCTCATATGATCATGGACTTCTTTTCTTCCGTCAATGCTTAAAACCACATTGCCCATTTCTTTGTTGGCAAATTCCATGATCTCATCGTTTAATAAAACGCCGTTTGTAGTAAGTGTAAAACGGAAGTTCTTGTTGTGGATCTTCTCCTGCTCTCTTCCGTAGGCTACGAGGTCTTTTACAACCTGCCAGTTCATAAGAGGTTCTCCACCAAAGAAATCCACCTCTAAGTTTCTTCTGTTACCGGAATTTGCGATCAGGAAATCCAATGCTTTTTTACCGGTCTCAAAGGACATCAATGCCCTTCTTCCATGATACTCGCCCTCTTCTGCAAAGCAGTAACGACAGGCAAGATTGCAGTCATGTGCGATATGTAAACAAAGGGCTTTTACAACGGTCGGGCGCTTTTTGAAATCCATCATATAGTTTTCATAGGTGTCCTTTGTGAAAAGTTCCTCATTTTTGATCAATGTCTGAACTTCGTCAATCGCTTCTTCTACTTCTTCTTTTCCATATTTGCCGGATAATGCAGTTACAATCTCTTCCGCAGAGGTATCTGCTGCGTTCTCACGTGCAGCATACATCTCAATGACATCATATGTCACATCGTCAACTACGTGGATTGCACCGCTGTTTACATCCAGAACAATATCATAGCCGTTGTTCTTATACTGATGAACCACTATAATATTTCCTCTCTTTCTAATTCTGACTATTATAACGTACAAATGACCGCACGCTTCGCGAACGGTCGTCTGTAGGTAATGCTATTCACTTATGCCCGTGAAAAATTATCTGTTCTCACAGCTCTGGTTTCCTACGGTGCAGGATGTCTTGCATGCAGACTGACATGATGTCTGGCACTCGCCGCATCCGCCCTTCTTGATGGTGTTCTGTAACTTTCTGGTATTTAATGTCTTAACGTGCTTCATAATAATCTCTCCTTTATATCTTACAATAAAATTCTATTAACCCGTATAGTATAGCACATGACCGGTTAGATGAAAAGCCTTTTTTTGCTGAACTTTCGCCCCGCAGAGCGGCTTTTTCAGCTTAACATTCCTCCCGCCATGCCGGATGCCCCGCAGAGGATCAGCGTCGTAAAAATGCGCGTCATCTGAAGATCACCTGTACCCTTTACGAGCAGCGACACACCAAACAGCAGCAGAAAATAGATGACTCCCGCCACCAGTCCCCACAGAAACTTCTGTTCCCGCATCCGTTTTCCCATCAGAAAACCTCCGCAAAGCCCGGAAATCACATAGACCGCCACAATTCCGATTTTGATGACGGACTCTCCCGGCTCCATCTTGTATAAGAGAAGTGCCAGAAGAAGCAGCAGAAGACCGCTTATAAGGAACATCACAAACGCGGCTGCAAGGATGGCTGTCGTCGGGTTGCTTTTTGCATCTCTCGGTTTTATTCTGTATCCCAGCTTCATAGATAAACCTGCCTGATTCTTTCTATCCTATCTATATGCCGGTTCGCATGCAGCTATGCAAACACGATTGCGTACTCTGCGTCAAAACTGCCTCCGGCTGCAAGCGCATTCTCATACGGGCGCTCCGCCAGGCTTCCCTCAAAGTCAACCGCATCGCATCTTCCATACCACGGCTCAATGCACAGGAACGGCGCTTCCTTTCCTTCCGGAGACCACAGAGCAAACAGCGGCGCATCAAAGCGTACCGTCACATAGGCCTCGCCGTCACGATCCAGGATTGACACCTCTCCCGTCTGCGCTCCCTCCACCATGTAGGTGCACTTGTCAAAGAATCCGGGCGTAATCACAGCCTCTCCATCCTCCAGTTCCAGCTCCTCATCCGTCATGACTGCCATGCCGTCCGGCGTGTTGCCGTGATGATGCAGTCTTTCGGTAAGATTTCCGAACCGGAGACGATACCCCGTCTTATCCTGTTCCCCGTTGATCGGGCACAAAAATGCCGGATGTGCGCCGATGGAAAAATACATCGGCTTCTCATCGGTGTTGTCCACCTTCCAGTGAACGGAGACTTCATTTTCGTCCAGCGTGTATCCGATGTGCAGCCGGAACCGGAACGGATATTTTGCATAGGTCTCCTCTGTGGAGGAGAGAACAAACCAGATGCTCTTTCCCTCCTGTGCCTCCAGAGTAAACTCCATATCGCGCGCGAATCCGTGCTGTCCCATTGAATATATTCTGCCCTCATACCGGTATTCCTTGTTCTTCGGCGCACCGACAAACGGGAAGAGCACCGGCGATGTTCTGCCCCAGTATTTCGGATCTCCGCACCACATATATTCCCTGCCGTCCGCCTTGCGTTTCACAGACTTGATCTCCGCGCCGAACGATTCGATCTCGACCCGCAGCGTGTCATTTTCCAAAATATATCTCATGCTTCACCTCAGTCTTCCCTCTTACAGTTCGCAGTTGTTGACCGTTCTCGGGAACGGAATGACGTCACGGATGTTGGACATACCGGTCAGGTACATCACGCAGCGCTCGAATCCGAGTCCGAATCCTGCATGTCTTGCGGAACCATACTTTCTGAGATCGAGGTAGAACTCATAATCCTCCTCGCGAAGTCCCAGCTCGTTGATACGCGCCAGAAGCTTGTCGTAGTCGTCCTCTCTCTGGCTTCCGCCGATGATCTCTCCGATTCCCGGAACCAGACAGTCGACTGCCGCTACCGTCTTGCCGTCCTCGTTCATCTTCATGTAGAACGCCTTGATCTCCTTCGGATAATCTGTCACAAATACCGGACGCTTGTAGATCTCCTCTGTCAGATAGCGCTCATGCTCCGTCTGAAGATCCGCACCCCAAGATACCTTGTACTCAAACTTGTCGTTGTGCTTCTCTAAGATCTCGATTGCCTCCGTGTAGGTCACACGTGCGAAATCGGAATTCACCACATTATTCAGTCGGTCAAGAAGTCCCTTGTCGATGAAGTTATTGAAGAATGCCATCTCCTCCGGCGCATTCTCAAGCACATAGCGGATGATATATTTGAGCATGCTCTCCGCAAGGATCATATCGTCCTCGAGATCTGCAAATGCGATCTCCGGCTCAATCATCCAGAACTCCGCCGCATGTCTGGTCGTGTTGGAATTCTCCGCGCGGAATGTCGGTCCGAACGTATAGATGTTCTTAAATGCCATTGCATATGTCTCGCCGTTTAACTGGCCGCTGACGGTCAGATTCGTCGGCTTATTGAAAAAGTCCTTCGTGTAGTCCACGGTTCCGTCCGGATTCTTCGGCACATTGGCAAGATCCATCGTCGTCACCTGGAACATCTCACCTGCACCCTCGCAGTCACTTCCTGTGATGAGCGGTGTGTGCACATAGACGAAATCTCTCTCCTGGAAGAACTTGTGGATCGCATAGGCAATCAGGGAACGCACGCGGAACACCGCCTCAAAAGTGTTGGTGCGCGGTCTCAAATGAGAGATCGTTCTCAAATACTCAAAGCTGTGCTTCTTCTTCTGCAGCGGATAATCCGGTGTGGAAGCTCCCTCCACCTCAATCTTCTCCGCCTGAATCTCGAACGGCTGCTTCATCTCCGGGGTTGCGACAAGCTTACCTGTCACAATGATTGCCGCACCGACATTTAACTTCTCCACTTCCTCAAAGTTCTCCAGCACATTGGAAAATACCACCTGCACCGGCTCAAAGAACGTACCGTCATTGACAACGATAAAGCCGAAATTCTTGGAATTACGAAGACTTCTGACCCATCCGCCGATGGTCACTGTCGTATCCAGATACTCATCCTTGCTGCGAAATAAATCCCTTATATTTACCAGATCCATACATTCCTCCATCCGCAACAGACGGGTGCGCCACTCTGCCGCATCCCGTCTGCCACTCATTATCTCTTTTCTATTATCTTATCTGCATTGCCGCAAAAAATCAATGCTTATTCCTAATTGGCTGCCCCGGTCTTCTCCGTGCCTTCTGCTGCCTCATACGTCGTAGATGCGTTTGTTGCACTGCCCGCCTCTGTTGCATCCGCAGCGTCCTCTGTCACCGCGTCACTCTCTGTGTCCGCAGACGGATCAATGGTCACAACCGCCGTCTCAAGCAGCTGATCCAGCGCCTGGTCGTAGCGGTAGAGATCTGCGAAATAGCGCTTGCCATAGTCGGTATCTCCAAAACCGTAGATATTATACATCGCCTCCACAGACTCGTATCCGTTCTGGCTTACCAGCTGCTCTGCATAGGTATCAATATCGTCCTGGTTCACTTCAACGCCGAGTTCATCTGCGATCGCATCCATAATGAATTCCAGACGGATGCTCTTCTCCATTCCCTCATTCCAGTATGCTTCCATCTCCTCGACGGTCTTTCCGTAGTAGGTGCTCACATAATCGGCAAGCTGGCTCTCGTCTCCGTTGCAGTTCTGCTCAATGTACTGTCTTCTGTAATCATCCACACGCGCAGTAAGATAATCCTCCGGCACTTCCGCCTCACAATTATCTATAAGATAATTCTGCACGGCAGTCGTAGTGTCTTTCTGCTTATTATACTCGGCACTGCTCTCCATGTAGCTGCGGATCTGATCGTACATCTCATCCACGGTATCTACCTGGAACTGCTCCTTGGCAAATGCGTCATCCACATCATCGATCGTCATTTCCTTCTGAATGGAGTTGACCGTAAATGTAAAGACTACTGCTTTTCCTGCCAGATCCGTGTTGCCATAATCATCCGGAAATGTCACGTCACAGTCGATCACATCTCCGACAGAAGCGCCCTTTAAGCCGTCCGTAAATCCGTCGATGTAGCCTGTTCCTGTGGCAGATGCGTTCTGGTACACATCAACGTTCTGATTCTCGGCGGTACCTCCGCTAAACGCTGTTCCGTCAAGCTTGCCAACGTAATCCACATTGACAATGTCTCCCTCCTCGACCGTGGTCTTGTCCGGATCTGCCGTATAGAACGGACCATAGTTGTCAAACATCTGCTTGAAATAGTCCTTTACCTTCTGGTCATCCACGTCATAATCCCCAGTGATCGTAACCGGAATCGCGCTGTAATCACAGAGTGTTACATAATCGCTTCCCTTCAGTTCAAACGCGCTGCTCGCACACGGAGTGCTTGTGATCGTACCGGAAACCGCACTGTCTGCAAGACCCTCGGTTGACGCTGCGCTCTCTGTCGCCTCTGTCGCTGCCGGATCGGCGTCCTTTGCTCCGCATCCTGCTGCACCAAACGCCATCATAGCGCAAAGCATCAGTGCTACTGTTCTCTTCTTCATATACAAATACCCTTTCTATTCCCTCTTTTGGCGAATTCTGTTTCGCCAACACTAACCTTAGTATCGTACCACATTTCCCTCAAAAAAGGAAGCAGACAAGCCAAACTTTCACAAATGTTTCAAATACAAGATTGCTTTTTTGCCGAATCAATGCTACAATTAAATGCAGTTTGATTGTAGGAGGATTTTACCATGAGTACCGTAAACATTGTATTGCTGGTTATTCTTGCCGTCCTCATTGTCGGCTTGATCGTATTATATTTTCTCGGCAAAAAGGCGCAGAAAAAGAGAGACGAGCAGGAGGCACAGCTTGCAGCCAACGCCCAGACCGTCTCCATGCTGATCATCGATAAAAAGCGGATGCGCCTGAAAGATTCGGGACTTCCGCAGGTTGTCATCGACCAGACACCGAAGATGATGCGCCATTCCAAGCTTCCAATCGTAAAGGCAAAGGTTGGTCCGAAGGTGATGTCACTGATCGCAGACGAAGCCGTCTATGATCTGATTCCGCTGAAGAAGGAAGTCAAAGCGACCGTGAGCGGCATCTATATCACGAAGGTAACCGGCGTCAGAGGGCCTCTTGAGAAGCCGCAGGGCAAGAAGAGCTTCCGCGCGAGAATGCAGGAAAAAGCCAAAAAGGCGAATGCAGAGCTGGAAAAAGAAAAGGCAGAACTTGCCAAAGAGAAGGCAGCAAAGAAGAAGAAAAAATAAGCAGCTATTTAAAATGCAGGGAATTTCAGATTTTGAAATCCCCTGCATTTTTTGATTGAATATTCATGGTAATCTTGCAGTCCGCCATGTGCTCATAATTCACTTCCAGCGCATAATCCACTTTTACGGACAGATTGTGTTCCGTCTCCTCCACCTGCACTTTCGTGGCGTCAATTCCGATCAGCAGATTCCCGTACGGCGTATAATAATAGGTGACATTTTTCTTGTCCTTTTCAAACATCATATGTACATTCGTCTCACCACGCTTCGTGATATCAAGTACCTCATCCCCGAGCTTGATGATATTTTTGGTGGTACCCGCCGTATCCTCCGCCACCTCGTCATACAGAATATAATGCCTGCCGTTCTTCTTATAATAAGAACCGGAGGTAATCACCTCTACCGGTTCACTGTTTTCTCCCCCAGCAAACTGAAGACCGCTGATGGAGATCAATACATCTTTTGTCATCGTTACACTCCCTTTTATCTCAACTCATATTACCGGCTTTTGGCGGAATAATCAAGCCTATTCTTTCAGGTCGTCCAAAAATGTCAGATAGCGGCAGCGCACCTTATAATTTCCCTCCTCAAGCACCGCCCGGTATTCCTCCTTGGACAACACTTTTTTCAGTTCCTCCCCGGCGCTCTCATCCACGACTTCATACATACTTCCCTCAAAGCACATATTCGGGTACATGACGCACCACCAGTTATGACCTTCGCCCTCTCCGATCACAACCCGCAGCGCCTCATATTTCCCCGCCGGGAAGGTGAATTTTCCATATGTTTTGGACGGAAATTCCGTCTCCTCTATCGCGGCATGCACCTCGTACTCATATCCGGCTTCCCGCACCACCGCCTGCGCCGTCTCCGCAATCTCGGGCAGGTGCGCCTCCACCACCTGCTCGCACGCCTCTCTGTCCGGGACATCCGAAAGCAGCTCTGCCATCCGGCTTCCCACGGCATCACGCACCGCAAGCTTTAAATTCTGATCCTCCGCGGTATCGCTGTTGGCAAGCACATGGAACCGCAACACCTTCCCAGCAATCTGCCCCTGTATTCTCTGATTTTTTCCATACTGCATTCCAAGAAGCGCAAGCAGCGTCACATTCATCCCCAACAACAAGTACCAGATCCATTTACGTCTTTGCATCACAACATTTTCTTCCTTTCCTCTGCTGTAAAAGACGATTCCCGTTCTGGTACTGTTTTATTCACTTTACGATAAATGAATCCAGTTTATTTTTACCCGGTAGACAACCTCCACCTCTTCTTCGTAGTTCTCCCCGCGCTCCTGGTACTCCTCATACCAGCCGCGCGCCGCGCCTCCGAGCTTCCGGTAGCTGCCTGTCAGATCCACCTGCTTCTCCTGCCGCACATTTGCCGCCATCCGGTTCATATAATCTTCCGCTGAAAGTGCAAGCTTTCCTTCATTCTCCTTTCCTCCGGTTCCCTGCACGCTCCCGCTGCAGTGAATCGTCACCACAACCTTCCGCACACCATCCTTTTTCGTAAACGCGATCTCATTTGAGGCATCCGACAGCAGCAGCATTCCCTCCTCTAACGGCAAGACATACTCCATCATGCGGTTTTGCGTGAAAAAGGCGAGTCTCGCTGCCTCCCCGGCAACCATGCCCGCCGGCGTCCCGCGCTTCCACACATAATACTGCTCCACCGCCGGCTTTTCCTCCTCCACAGTAACATACGGCAAAAACAGCGTCTCCTGCCTATTGTCCATCTCCTGATACAGCGATCCGATTGTGGGATATGCCTGCTTTTTGATCTGGGACACATTTTCAAACTGTTCCTCCAGATAATCCCCGACCGCTTCTCCCAGCGTCTCACTCTGCGCCAGCAGTGCTTCGGCATCCTCCGTGACCACCACATAGGCGTTGCGCGGCACCTCGCTCTTCTCCTTTAAGAATGTCAGCCACTCCTGCACCGCCGCCTCGTCCTCCACAAATTCCTGTTCCAGGATCAGAACCTTCAGATGGCTGTAATCCACCATCCGGTTTCCCTCCTGCTCCGCTTCATACCACGTCAGCCCGGCGTCCTTCATGTCCCGCACCGCGATATCAATCGGAAAATCGCGATCCTCCAGCTCTGCGGGGGCGCAGCCTGTCATCACAAGCAAGGCTGCCGCACAGATCACCGCAAGCGCAAGCATCCTCCTGCCCCACTTTTTCTGTGCGGTAAAGACGGGGGCCAGCACCAGAAACGGCGTTCCGACATACCACAGGAACCGCTCGTACCAGTCGAATACCGCTCTGCTCCGGTAAAAACAGATTGCTGCCGCAGACGCTGCCACCGCCACAGATCCATAGAAAATCCACATGTACTTTTTCCCTTTTGGCATTTTTAGAATAGGTTTCCATAATTTCTCTGCTATGCTGCTTCCATAAAAAACGCAGCTGTTTAAAAGAGCATAAAGCGTAAAAAACCACACGCCGAACATAAACGCATCCGTTCTTTTTAAAAAGCCGCCGGATATTTTTACCGTGCTCATCAGCGTGACCGCCGGATAGTCCATCCCTGCAAGCGCCGGCACCCCGAAAATTCCCTCCAGAACCAGATAGAGCACCGCATGAAGACATCCCACAAAAAGGATTGCCCTCTTTCCCGCCGCAAACAATGTTTCCTGCCGCCTGACATACGTTCCCGAAAACAGAAGCAGAAATGCAAAAGAAAGATTCAAAAACACCCCGTAGGCCCCGCCTGCCACGCCCTTTAAGCTGCTCATCCCAAGCGGCGCCCAGTAGTCGGTGCACACTTCGTCCGCCGCCGCAAACAGCATGAGAAACAGCGGGATCAAAAGAAACCAGAACAGCATCTCATAGGCTCTCGCCCGTCCCTCGATTCCCCCCGCAAGTCCATACAGCACCAGCAGCATGATAACCGAAAGGATCAGATAAAACGATTCTCCGCGCAGAAGATCCCGGAGAATAACGTCTGCAAACAGATATGCCACATACCCCGCAAGCAGCACCAGGTAGATCAGATAACCTGCCTGTACGATCCCTCCACCGATTCTTCCCAGCTGCCGCTTCATATATTCCGGATAAGATTCCTGGGCGGGCGGCGCTATCCTGCGCAATATCCAAAGATACATAAGTGCTGCCGCCATCCCGATTCCGATCGACAGAATGCCGTCTCTCCCCGCCGCCTTCGCGAGCATCTGCGGGACGAGAAGTGTACCGATGCCAAGCAGATCATACGTCATCAGCCGATACATCTGGCGTCCCGATATCCTGTTATTTTCTGAAAACATAGTCCGTTCCCTCTCTGTCACTGTTTCATCCGCAGCTTTCTGCGGTTATTTTTCTTCGCGTAGATCGGGCGTTTCCAGAGCAGCCGAAGCGGCTGGCGCCGCCACAGGAAATCGCGTTCATCTTCATAATCATTCAGATCTGCCGCCACAAACGGCATCAGGTACGGCACGCCAAAGCTTTTTAAGTGCGACAGATGGATCAGCACCGCAAGCAGCCCTGCCAGAAATCCGAAAAAGCCGAGCCATGCGCAGATTCCGATAAAAAAGAACTTGAGCAGCCGGAACGCCGTTGCGAACTCCTCGTTTGGAACGGCGAACGAGCACAGCGCCGTAAATGAGATCACAATCACGACAATCGGACTTACCAGATTTGCCTCCACGGCTGCCTGCCCGATGATCAGTCCGCCCACAATTCCGATCGTATTCCCCATCGCTCCGGGCAGCCGCACTCCCGCCTCCCGCAGCAGTTCAAATGAAAGCTCCATGATAATCACCTCAATCACCGCCGGAAACGGCACGCCGCTCCTGGCGTCCGCAAAGGACAGCAGGAGCGTGGTCGGCAGAATCTGTGTGTGGAAATTGGTGACCGCCAGATAGAGTCCCGGCAGCGTCATGGCAAAAAAGGACGCCAGGTAGCGCAAAAGCCGCTCAAAGCTCGCGATCTCCCAGCGGTTATAGTAATCGTCGCTCGTCTTGATAAAGGAATTGTAATCGGTCGGCAGGATGAGCGCGATCGGCGAATTGTCCGACAGCACAACCACTCTGCCGTCAAGAATGGACATTGCCGCCCGGTCCGGCCGCTCGGTCGTCTGAAACTGCGGAAACGGAGAATACCATTTTTCCTCCGACAGCTGTTCAATGACGCCACTGTCGAGTACCCCGTCAATCTCAAATCCATCCAGCCGCGCCTCAATCTTTGCCACAAGCTCGGGATAGACGATTCCTTCCATATAGACCAGATAGACGTTGGTGTTGGAGCGCACGCCCGTTTTTTTCTCTTTTACCTTGACCTGCGGCGACCGGATTCTCTTGCGGATCAACGCCGCATTCTGCTTTACCGAATCCCCGAATCCCTCGTTGGATCCCCTCACCACTTTCTCCGAGTCCGCCTCGTTGATCCCCATATTCGGATAACCGTCATCCGGAATCTTGACCGCTTTCGCAAAACCGTCGACGAAAAGGATGGCTTCTCCGGTCAAAAGACCGTCCCCCGCCTCCTCGATCATCGTAAAATAGGTCGCATCGGAGGTTCCGAGGGCATTCTGTTCCAACACCCGCAGAATCTCCTCCCGCTCCAGCCCCCTTAAGTATTTTAAAACCTCTAACAGCGCCGAATTTCCCATATCTACCGAGACTTCAATGAACGTGAGGTAGCACGCCACGTCCCGGTTTTTTCCAAGATTCATACGCTTCTTCTTGATGTCGTCACAGGTGTGAAACAGTTCCTCCATATGTGCGATGTTCTCGTCGAGTCTCTCGCTGATCTTTGTCTTCTCCGCCACAGATTTTCTTCCTTTCCTAAAACAAAAACGGGGCAGGCATCCGCCTGTCCCTGTTAGTTTGTTCCATTTCGGGAAATTTATTCACTTTTCCTGTTCCCGTATCATTTCCTTCACCGCCGTCGCCTGATTCATGACGTGCTTGTGCATCGCCGCCGTCAGCATGGTCTTATCCTTTGCGGTAAGCCCCTCCACGATCTGGCTGTGCTCCCGGATCAGAATTGGGAAATTCTTTTCATCCTTTAAATATTCCACGCGGTAGCGGTACATCTGCTCCCGCAGATTGTTAAGCATGTTCTCCAGCTTGACGTTGCGCGTCGCATGATAGATGATGTCATGAAACCGCACATCCGCCTCCGCAATCCGCTTGACGTCCCCCGTCTTTGTGGATTCCTCGAACTCATGCATGGTATGTCTGAGCTCCGCAAGCTCCTCCTCAGAAATCTGTTCGCAGGCGATCGATGCCGCCAGTTCGTCGAGCGCATCACGGATCTGCAAGACATCCTCCATGTCTTTTTCCGTCATCCGCGCAACTTCCGCACCCTTTCTGGGAATCGTAACTGCCAGTCCCTCCTGCTCGAGCATGCGGATTGCCTCACGGATCGGCGTGCGGCTTACCCCAAGCTTTGCTGCCAGCTGCAGCTCCATAAGACGCTCCCCCGGCTTAAGCTCTCCTTTTAAGATCGCTTCCCGCAGTGTGTTAAACACCACATCCCGAAGCGGAAGGTATGCATTCATGTTCAATGTCAGATCCTCTGTCATAAGTACCTCCTTCTGCTTTGTTATCTATTTTCTGCCCGTCTTCTCCTCACCGCGCATTATTGTATATGCTTGTCAGGTAAACCTGTTTTGCAAGATTTGATTCACGCATTGCCTCATATGCAGCCACAGCTGTATCCCCGTCGGCAAACAGACCAAAAACGGTCGGTCCGCTACCGCTCATCATCGCCTGGACTGCGCCGTGCTCCATCATATGATCCTTGATCTCTGCAATGACCGGATAGTTCGGAATCGTAACCGTCTCCAGCACATTTCCCATATGACCTGCAATCTGCTCCAGATTCTTCGCCCGGATCGCACCGATCAGCCCGTCAATATCCGGATGCACTGTATCCGCATCCAGCTTCAGATTCTCATAGACAAATTTTGTGGAAACCCCGATCTGCGGCTTTGCAATCAGTACCGGACATTTGACCATCGGAGGAAGCGCCGATAATTTTTCACCGATCCCCTCCGCGAGCGCCGTTCCGCGCATGATACAGTAGGGAACATCTGCGCCGAGTTTCACACCGCGCGTCATCAGATCCTCTTTGGAAAGTCCCAGATCAAAAATACGGTTCATTCCATATAATACGGCCGCAGCGTCCGTGCTTCCGCCCGCCATGCCTGCAGCCACCGGAATGTGCTTGTGCAGCTTTACATCAATACCGTCCCCAATGTCAAATTCCTCTTTGAGCAGCGCCGCCGCCTTGTATACGAGATTGTTTTCATTTGTCGGCAGAAACGCAAGGTTGGTCGACATGGTAATCCTGCCCGATTGATTGCGCATAATCTCCAGCCGGTCAAACAGGTGGATCGTCTGCATGATCATCCGCACCTCATGGTAGCCGTCCTCTCTCTTCCGCACCACATCAAGTCCGAGATTTACTTTTGCCAGTGCTTTTACCGAAATCTCTTTCATAATGCCCCCATGTTTTTTTAATGTATTTTGTATACAGACTGAATCTTACCATGACTTGTAAAAAAGGTCAATTATCTCTCCTTCTTTTTACGCAATAAAATTTCTCAAAAATCTAAACCGGGCAATGTTTCCTGCCGATATAGAAGATGAGACAAAGAGCAGGCATGGATGCCTCCTGTCAATTATTTTAAACCGATCCAAGGGAATGGAGGAATGAATTATGGCAATTAACAGTATTACAAACTCAGTGGCAGCACAGCAGGCTTCTACTTATACCGCAGCAAAGACGGACCATACAGAGAAAAAGAGTGAGAGCAGCACAAAGACCGATACCGGTGTCGTATATGAGAAGAGTTCCGGTCAGACATCCGGCACGGTTACAAAGAAGACCGATTACGCACTTGTCAACAAGTTAAAGGCAGATGCCGAGCAGCGTACCTCCCAGCTTCGCAGTCTTGTAGAAAAGATGATGACCAAGCAGGGTGTTGCCATCGGTACCGCAGATTCTATGTGGAGCTTCCTTGCAAAAGGTGATTTTACCGTAGATGAAGCCACCAGGGCACAGGCGCAGGCAGATATTGCTGATGACGGTTACTGGGGCGTCGACCAGACTTCAGACCGTATTCTTGATTTTGCAAAAGCACTCTCCGGCAACGATCCGGAAAAAGCTGATCTTCTTCTTGACGCTTTCAAGAAGGGCTTCAAGGAAGCAACCAAGTCCTGGGGACAGGATCTTCCGGACATCTCACAGCGCACCTATGATGCCGTTGTGGAGAAGTTCAACAAGTGGAAGAATGGAACCGAGGAGACGGAGACTGCCCAGACACAGGCATAATCCGAATTTATAACGGGATACGTTTTCTTATAAGTAATAGAGATGTATGACGTTCCAAATGCAACCGGGGCGGCAATTCTAATCGCAAAATCCGGTATTTCTAACCATGCCGCGTCGAACATCCTTGATTATCTGTGTTTTTCCAAGTTTGGAACATTCCACGTGGTGTGTCCACAAACTGCAGACAATTTTAGGACTTTTGTGTGTGCCCCTTGTTGGCACCACTGAACAAAACATAACCGCGCGAAGCCGATGTCTGAGTTATCATCTACCCTGTTTTCAATAGCAGATGATAACGAGTTTCGGTTCGCGCGGTTATGTTTTGCATTCACTTGTTCAATCCCGGTATGGCATCTGTTGCTGTCTGGCAGCCTCCATCTGTTTCTGACGTTTGTGTCTGCCGTATACGGTACAGAATCCGACGACCGCCGCCACAACGTCCAGCACAAAGATAAAGTGCAGTATCGACAGGGCAACTGCTGCCCCCACGGGCAGCTTTTTTTCACTGCACGCCCGGATGCAGCCGCACAGTCCATAAATGGACGGCGGTATCAAAAACAGGACATCCGCAATCCACATCACGCCGATAATCGCGACTCCGCCGAACATAAACGTCGCAAATCCCGCCAGCACCATAAACGCCGCCAGCAGATAATACGGGATATAGCACAGCTTCATCAGCATATCCCACAGAAGCAGCGCCTGCGCGCTGGTTCCTGCCGCCGTCTGATAGATGACCCAGACGACATTTAAGAGCACGACCACCGTGTAGACAATGCAGATTGTCGTCTGCGTCATCTGCAATCTGGAATCGCCCGCCATGATATAGGCTCCAGACGAATCTCTGTCCGGTCTTCCCATGCCCACAGACAGAACCACAAAAAGCAGATACGGTAAAATCAGCAGAAGAATCGGTGTCACTATTCCAATTATTTTTTTCATATCATTCCCCGCTCTGTGCTCTTACGCCTGCTGTTCCCCCAGAATCTTCTCAATGCTTGCCAGCTTTACGCAGACTACAAAAATCTGTGTTGCCGTTGTAAGATCCTCCAGCGACGGATACGACGGAGATATACGGATGACGGAATCCTTCGGGTCCTTGCCGTACGGGAACGGTGCTCCTGCCGGTGTCATCACAACTCCTGCCTTTTTCGCCTTATCTACCACGCTCTTCGCGCATCCCTCCAGCGTCTCATAGGTGATAAAATATCCCCCCTTCGGGCTGTACCAGCTTCCGACGCCGAGATCCTTTAACTCCTTGTCGAATGTGTCCAGAATCATCTCAAACTTCGGTCTGAGGGAAGCTGCATGCTTTCTCATGTGCTCCGTGATACCGTGCACATCTTTAAAGAAGCGCACATGGCGAAGCTGATTCACCTTATCATGACCGATCGTCTGGATCTTTAACTGCTTCTTAATATCCTCCAGATTGTTCGCAGAAGTTGCAATCGCAGCCAGACCGGAACCCGGGAAGCTGATCTTGCTGGTCGAGCAGAACTTGTATACCATATCCGGATTGCCAGCGCGCTTACACTCTGCCAGAATCTCGATCAGATGATCCTGATCCATATCATATAAATGATGTACACAGTAAGCGTTATCCCAGTAAATACGGAAGTCTTTTGCCGCCGGTTTTAATCTGGCAAAACGGCGTACCGTCTCATCCGAGTAGGTAATTCCCTGCGGATTGGAGTATTTCGGCACACACCAGATTCCTTTGATCGCCTCATCCTTGCTGACAAGCTCCTCCACCATATCCATATCCGGTCCTGTCGGAAGCATTGGAACATTGATCATCTCAATGCCAAAATATTCCGTGATGGCAAAATGTCTGTCATAGCCCGGAACCGGACATAAGAACTTCACCTTGTCAAGCTTGCACCACGGCGTATTTCCCATCACACCGTGTGTCATGGAGCGTGAAATCGTATCGTACATGATATTTAAGCTGGAATTGCCGTAGATAATGATATTTTCCGGATTGCACTCGATCATATCGCCAATCAGCACTTTCGCCTCCTGGATTCCGTCCAGTACACCGTAGTTGCGGCAGTCCGTTCCATCCTCGCATGCGAGATCGGAATAGGACGAGAGAACATCCATCATGCCCATAGACAGATCCAGCTGTTCCTGGGATGGCTTTCCTCTGGACATGTCAAGCTTCAATCCCCGCTGCTGGAACTTCTTGTATTCTGCTTCCAGATGTTCCTTCTCTTTTAACAGTTCCTCTTTGCTCATCTCCTGATATGACTGCATTGTTCCTTCCTCCTGCTATCTGTATATACATTTTATATGAACCTTATTTCTAAGGCTGCATCCCTTTTATTTTTTCAAAATATTCCCGGATTGTTTTCTCATAGCCGTTCTCCGACGGATGATAAAACATGCGGTCTGTCAGACCGTCCGGCAGATACTGCTGCTTCACATAATGATTCGGATAATCATGCGCGTATTTGTAACCGACGCCGTGTCCCAGCTTCTGTGATGACTTATAATGTGCATCCTGCAGGTGCACCGGTATCGGTGCCGTCATGGTATCCCGCACCGCCGCCATGGCATCGCTGATGGCACAGACCGCAGAATTGCTCTTCGGTGCGCTCGCCACATAGGTCACCGCCTGCGCTAAAATGATCTGCGCCTCCGGCATACCGATGCGCTCCACCGCCTGTGCCGCCGATGTGGCGACCACAAGCGCCATCGGATCTGCATTGCTGACGTCCTCCGCCGCACAGATCATGATACGCCTTGCTATAAACTTGATGTCCTCTCCCGCATACAGCATCCGCGCAAGATAGTAGACTGCCGCATCCGGATCGGAACCCCGCATACTTTTGATAAAAGCGGAGATCGTGTCGTAATGGTTATCCCCGGACTTATCGTATTTGACCACGCGCTTCTGGATACATTCACTGGCAACCGCAAGCGTGATGTGAATCTTCCCGTCTGCACTCCGCTCCGTCGTCAGCACGCCGAGTTCGATCGCCGTGAGTGCCGCGCGGGCATCCCCGTTCGCAACATCCGCCAGAAATTCCAGCGCATCGTCATCAATCACGGCATCGTAAGCGCCCAGTCCCTTTTCCCGGTCGTTTACCGCACGGAGAATCAATGTCCGGATATCCTCCTTCGACAGACTCTTCAGCTCAAAAATGATGGATCTGGACAACAAAGCTCCGTTGACCTCAAAATACGGATTCTCTGTCGTTGCACCGATCAGAATGATCGTGCCGTCCTCCACGAACGGAAGCAGATAATCCTGCTGTCCCTTATTGAAGCGATGAATCTCATCAATAAAGAGGATCGTCTTCCTGCCGTACATTCCCTGGTTGTTCTTCGCCTGCGCGATCACTTCCTCCATGTCCTTCTTGCCGGCAGAAGTCGCATTGATCTGTAAAAACTCTGCGCTTGTCGTATGCGCGATCACTTTTGCAAGCGTCGTCTTACCCGTTCCCGGCGGACCGTACAGTATGATGGAACTTAGCTTATCTGCTTTGATTGCGCGGTACAGCAGCTTATCTTTTCCTATAATATGCTGCTGCCCCACCATCTCATCCAGCGTCGTGGGGCGAAGTCTGGATGCAAGCGGCGCCTCCGTCTCCTTTTGCTGTTCTCTCATATATTCAAATAAGTCCATGTCAAAACCTGCTTTCTGATGTATAAAAATTCCCGGTCACTGCCTTCCGGCGCATGTCCGCACATGGCGCACACTTGACCGTTTTGAATTTTTTCAATACAAAACTTGCATTTTTTTAATGATTCGTAGTTTTAATCATGCTTTTTCCAAAAAATATGACAGATTGCAACTCAAAAATTGCATCGCTTCTATTACAATACACGATACATGCCCTTTTTACAAGTAAAATATGTATTTTCTCTGTTGTGCACGATTTTCCCCGGAAATCATTTTCTATACTGTAACAAATTGATCGGAGGGTTGCAAGTCCCACCGCGTCTCACTCCAGCAGAATCTCCTCCACCGTCACAAATGTATACCCCTGCGATTTCAATTCATCGATGATCTTAAACGCAGCCAGCACGGACGACTCCGACGCATCATGAAGCAGAATAATATCATTCTCCTCGACATCCCCCAACACGCGCTGCGCAATGACCGATGAGTTGCTCGTCGCCCAGTCTTTCGGATCGACATCCCAGAGCACCTCAATCATTGTCGTCTCATAATCCAGATTCGGTTTCCAGCACCCGAACGGCGGCCGGATATACTCCGGGAACTCACCGATAATTGCATGAATCGCCGCGTTCGTCTTATCCACCTGCTCGATCGCCGCTGCATCGGTCAGATTGCTCAGATTGACATGTTCATAGGAGTGTGTCCCGATCAGATGTCCGCCCTCATGGATTTTCTTCACGATCTCCGGATACTGCTCCACTTCTTTTCCCAACAGAAAAAACGTGGCGTTCACACCACGTTCCTTCAGCCCCGCAAGAAGCATCTCCGTATAGTCCGGATTAGGTCCGTCGTCGAATGTAATTGCCACTTTTTTTGCCGATTCATCCATCGCCATCGCCTCCCTGACCTCTGTTGGCGCACGCAGGGATACCTGCATGTAAAAAGCCGCACAACACCCCGCCGCCATACATGCCATTCCTGCTGTCACCCAGATCAGTCTGCCTCTTTTCTTTTTATTATAAAACCAGCTTCCTGCTATCCGCACTTCTACTCTGACCTTTATGCTCTGTCACTTAGAGTATATTCCGAAAAGCGCGATGCTATCACTTCATTGCCGAAAACGCTCACATAAACTGATTGCCGCCCGGCTCCTGAACGTCATAGTAATCTCTAAAATAATCGTAGGGATCATTATAGTAATCGTAGCCGCCACTGCCATCACCGTCATACCATCCGTCGTTTCCGTCACCGTCATACCATCCGTCATTTCCGCCACCGTCATACCATCCGTCGTTTCCTCCGCCATCATAACTGCCATTTCCATCGCCGTCGTACCATGCATCACTTCCATCGCTGTCATAGCTGTCATCATACTGATCGTATAGGAGATCTTCGTATGTAATCCCCGCATTTGTCATTCCGAACCACATGGCAAGATATAAAACGACAGAAAGCACCATTGAGATCGCCGCTGTGATGATTCCACCGATTGCAAGACCTTGCTCCTTATTTTTCGTGATCTGAATGATTCCGAAAATGACCGCCAGAATTGCCGTCACCCAGTTGATGCAGGTACAAAACAGCAGCACAGACACGATTCCAAGTATAAGCGATGCAATGCCATATCCTCTGCCGTCCCCTTTCTGTTTCTGCTGCGGCATTCCCGGATTCATTCCATTCGCATTCGGCGTCCCTGCATATGCTCCTCCAGGGTTCATTCCGTTCGGATTCTGCATCCCTGCATATGCTCCTTCCGGCGCCACGGCAGCCCGCTCAAACGCCAGACGCGGCGCGCCGTTTGCCAGATGAATCACCCCGCAGTACACAAATCCGTTTTTTTGCAGAAGATGCTGCATAATGCGGTTGTCCTGATGCGTGTCAGCCCTAAGACTGCTGCAGCCATGCATTTTTGCCTGCTCGGCACACCAGGAAAAGCAGATTCCCGCCACGCCGCGGAGCCGTCCGGCGGATGCCAGCCGGTGCACGGTTCCATAACTTCCATTCGTGTGCCACATTCCCTGCCCAATCTGCCGGTAGGTCGGATCCTCCCCTTCTATATAGGAAAACACAGCCTCAATCACACTGTCCCTGTCAACTACATAACTGACTCCGCGTGCGATATCCTCCTCAATCAACGTCCTGGACGGATACCCCGCCACCCACTGGTTGGGGTTGCCGGACGCGTGCATATACTGCACCGCCCTCGCATATATCTGCATGATCTGCTCCAGATCCTGTATAGCTGCTCTGCGAATCATCATCTGACTGTTCCTCTCTTTTCTAACCTCTCATCCCACTGGATGTTCTGCAATATACTTTTCCAATATCTCAGCGGCGTCCCCGACAAGTTCCTTGCAGGGGCGCTTTTTATAATACTCGGCAGTCCGTTCCTTCGGCGTCGGTTCTTCCCGCTTTACCGATAAGCCAAGCAGCTCCCGACAGACAATCGAACCGTTTTTCTCCTCAAACGCCTTCGCCAGTTCCTGGATTCTCGCATAGTGTGCCGCTTTTTCCTCCCGGGCGCCCGGGTCGTCATAGCCGTATAATATGCCTGCCACCAGAAACATCCCGCTGACCGCTCCGCACACCTCGCGCAGTCTTCCCATTCCGCCGCCGAAAGACGAGCTGAGTACCGCCGCCGTGTGCGTGTCCATTCCATGTAAATCCGAAAACGCCAGAAATACCGACTGCGCACAATTATATCCTTCTTCAAACAGTGCCATCGCACGCTCTCTTCTCATCCCATTCCCTGCCTCACATTTCTTTCAGAATACCTTAACTATATAACTTTTCCTACATTTTCTCAACGATTATGTTATAATAGTTCCAATCTCAAAACAGGAAAGGAGCGGAACTTTGGTTCCAGACACACATGAGTACATTGAACCTTACCCTGCTCACAGATCTCTATGAGCTGACCATGATGCAGGGATATTTTAAAAATCATAATCAGGATGTTGTCGTCTTTGACGCCTTCTACCGCAACAATCCCTGCGACGGCGGTTATTCCGTCTGCGCAGGTTTAGCGCAGGTCATCGACTACATCGAGAATCTGCATTTTGACGCGGACGACATCAACTATCTGCGCAGTCTGAAAATATTTGACGAAGATTTTCTGGAATACCTGAGCAATTTCAAATTTTCCGGCGACATCTACGCCGTCCCGGAAGGCAGCCTGATCTTCCCGAGAGAACCTCTGGTAAAAGTTGTCGCTCCCATCATGGAGGCACAGTTAATCGAGACTGCCATCTTAAATATCGTCAACCACCAGTGTCTGATCGCGACCAAGGCCGCCCGCGTCTGTTACGCGGCCAAGGGCGATAATGTCATGGAGTTTGGTTTACGGCGCGCACAAGGTCCGGATTCCGGTACCTACGGTGCCAGAGCTGCCGTAATCGGCGGCTGCAACGGCACTTCCAATGTTCTCGCCGGTCAGATGTTCCATGTGCCGGTACTCGGCACGCACGCCCACAGCTGGATCATGAGTTTTCCGGATGAGTACACTGCGTTCCGCAAATACGCCGAGCTCTACCCGTCCGCATGTATTCTGCTCGTGGATACCTACGACACGTTAAAATCCGGTATTCCGAATGCCATCCGTGTCTTCACCGAGATGCGCAATGCCGGTATCCCGCTGACTTATTACGGAATCCGCATGGACAGCGGCGACCTCGCCTACCTCTCCAAGCAGGTGCGCAAAATGTTGGACGAAGCCGGTTTTTCGGACGCCGTGATCTCCGCTTCCAACGACCTTGACGAATACCTGATCGAAAGCTTAAAATTGCAGGGCGCAACCATCAGCTCCTGGGGTGTCGGCACAAATCTGATTACCTCGAAGGACAACCCTGCCTTCGGCGGTGTTTACAAGCTTGCCGCCATCCGCACTGCAGACGGAAGTTTCCAGCCGAAGATCAAGTTATCTGAGAATGTAGAAAAAGTCACAAATCCCGGCAACAAGACATTTTACCGCGTCTATGACAAAAAGACCGGCAAGATCAAGGCCGATCTCATCTGCCTGTACGATGAGACATTCGACGAGAGCGAAGACTTAAAGCTGTTTGATCCGAACGCTCCCTGGAAAAAGACGAGACTTCCGGGCGGAAGCTACACTCTGCGCGAGATGCTGATTCCAGTAATAAAGAACGGAAAAACTGTCTACACTTCCCCGAGCGTCATGGAGATCCGTGAAATCTGTAACCACGAAAAAGACACCATCTGGGATGAGACCAAGCGTTTCGTCAACCCGCAGGAGATCTACGTCGACCTCTCCCAGAAGCTCTACGATATGAAAACAGCCCTCTTAAACGAGATGAGTATGGATTCTTAATAGCAGGCAATCCCTGCTCTGTATCCGGGAGAGTATATTTCAAGCAATGTATGTGCATAAAGTTCCAGAATGTAACCGGCAGCAACATTCTTTGAAGCAAAATTCGAGTGTTTCTTCCATGCCGCGTCCGGTATCCAATTCTGTGTCTTTGCCACGCTTTGACAATCCACAGGGCGTGTCCGACAACCCGCAGACAATGAGCGGACTTTTTAGTGGCGCTAATGCCACTTCTTCACAGACAATATAAAACCGCGCGAACCGAAACTCGTTGGCATCTGCTAT
>ENA-OROM01000915-OROM01000915.1-human-gut-metagenome-genome-assembly--contig:-NODE-915-length-32304-cov-6.008589_pt1 | contig 32304 bp, 27 predicted proteins | sample MGYA00242129_ERZ509050 | MGnify/ENA primary metagenome ERZ509050 (study PRJEB26280, sample SAMEA2338701) | human gut metagenome | biome: human gut; feature: human-associated habitat; material: faeces...
CAGCCGCTCGGAGGATTCAGCGGGCTCGGGACATCGCCCTCGAGCGGAATGCGCTTTGCGGCGCGCGCCGTCTTGGGATCCGCCTCGGGGATAGCCGAGATAAGGCTTCTGGTATAGGGATGGACGCTGTGCGCAATCAGCTCGAAGCTGTCCGCAAGCTCCACGAGTTTGCCGAGATACATGACGCCGATGCGGTTCGAGATATGGCGAACGACGCTCAGGTCATGGGCGATAAACAGATAGGTCAGTCCGAGCTCTTTCTGAAGATCCTCGAACATATTGACGACCTGCGCCTGAATGGAGACATCGAGCGCGGAGACCGGCTCATCGCAGACGATGAACTCGGGATCGACCGCAAGCGCTCTCGCGATACCGACTCGCTGGCGCTGACCGCCGGAGAACTCATGCGGATAGCGGTTTGCGTGCTCGCTGTTGAGTCCGACGCGCTCAAGAAGGGAGATTATCTTCTCTCTTCTCTCCGCCTTGTTGGCGGCGAGATGGTGGATATCGATGGGCTCGCCGACGATATCGCCTATCGTCATGCGCGGGTCAAGGCTCGCATATGGGTCCTGGAAAACCATCTGCATCTTGCGTCTGAAGGGCAGCATATTGACCGCCACTTTGTTTTCCTTATCGAAAATCACTTTTCCGTCATAGATTATTTTGCCGTCCGTGGGCTCATAGAGTCTGAGCAGAGTACGGCCGACGGTAGTTTTGCCGCAGCCGGACTCGCCGACGAGACCGAGCGTCTCTCCCTTATTGATAAAGAACGAGACATCATCGACTGCCTGGACGAATTTTTTGTGCTTTCCTCTGCCGCCTGCCGGGAAATACTGCTGCAGGTGCTGCACTTCAACGAGCGTTTCATTCTCACTCACAGCTTGTCTCCCCCTTTTCAAATTCTTCTTTCTGAAGTAGCCAGCAGTGGCTGTAGTGCGTATCGCTAAGCTCCGTCTTGGGCGGCATCTCGCGCAGACAAATCTTCATGCAGTTCGCACAGCGCGGCGCGAACGGGCAGCCTGCGGGAGGATTCAGCAGGTCGACCGGCTGACCCTCGATAGGCACGAGGCGCTCTATCTCCTGAGCGCTGAGCTTGGGAATAGAATTGATGAGTCCTTTGGTGTATTCATGCTTGGGCTCATAGAATATCTCATCCGCCGTGCCGTACTCAACAATGTGACCGGCATACATGACGGCGATTCTTTCGCACATGCTGGCGACGACGCCGAGGTCATGGGTTATCATTATGATGCTCATGCCGAGCTTCTGTCTGAGTTCCTGCATAAGCTCGAGTATCTGGGCCTGAATGGTAACGTCGAGAGCCGTTGTGGGCTCGTCGGCTATGAGCAGTTTGGGCTCGCACGCGAGGGCTATTGCTATCATGACTCGCTGACGCATACCGCCGGAGAGCTCATGGGGATACTGCTTGAGGCGCTTTGTGGGCTCGTTGATGCCGACAAGCTCGAGCAGCTCCTTCGCGCGGTCATATGCCTCTTTTTTGCTCTTGCCGGTGTGCAGGCGGATAACCTCGGTTATCTGATTGCCGATAGTATAGACAGGGTTGAGGCTCGTCATGGGATCCTGGAAGATTATCGAGACCTCGTTGCCCCTGATTTTGCGCATTTCTTTTTCGCTCATCTTTTCGATCTGATGACCGTTGAAATATATCGTACCGCCGATGAGCTTGCCGGGATAGGCGGTAAGACCCATTATTGAATAAGCCGTGACGGATTTGCCCGAGCCGGACTCGCCGACTATGCCGAGCACCTCGCCCTCGTTCATGGAGAAGGACACGCCGTTAAGCGCCTTGACCTCGCCCGCGGGGGTGAAGAACGAGAGTTTTTCGTCTTTTATTTTCAGAAGTTTTTCGCTCAAAATTCTCGCCCTCCTTGTCAGTTTTTCAGCTTCGGGTCAAACGCATCGCGCAGTCCGTCGCCGAAGAGGTTGAATGCGAGAATGATGACGCTGATAAGTATTGCCGGCAAAAACAGCAGATGCGGATAAGTGTTCATGCCCTTGACCGCATCGGTCGCGAGGGAGCCGAGCGACGGCATGGGAGCCGCAACGCCGAGTCCGAGGAAGCTCAGATAGCTCTCGGTGAATATAGCCGAGGGGATCTGAAGAGTTGTGGTAACGATAAGGGTGCCGATGCAGTTTGTGAGCAGGTGCTTTCTGATTATGCGCGAGCTGCTTGCGCCGAGAGCGCGCGCCGCCGTAACATATTCGGACTCCTTGAGCACAAGAATCTGCGAGCGCGTGATACGCGCCATGCCGACCCAATAGAGCAGAACGAACACGAGGAATATCGCGATAAGGTTCGGTCCGACCGTGTTCATCCAGCCAAATCCGGGCTGTTCGGCGAGATCCTCAAGCCTCGGTTTCAAGGCGAGCGAGAGCACTATTATCAAAAGAACATCAGGTATTGTATAGAGAATATCGGTGATTCTCATCATTATTATATCGACCCAGCCGCCGGCAAATCCGGCGACGGCGCCGAAAATCGAGCCGACTATCAAAACGAGCGCCGCGCAGATAAGACCGACGGTAAGGCTTATGCGCGTGCCCATCATAAGGCGGACGGCAAAGTCTCTGCCGAGCTTATCGGTGCCGCAGATATGCGGGAAAACCTTTTCGCCCGCGTCTATGCGCGCCTGCTCTGTCTGGCTGTATTCAAAAGGTTTGAGATTCTCGCTGTACTTAATCTGCTGCTCGTAGCTATACGGCCAAAAAGCAGGCATAACATAAGCGAAAAACATTATTATAAGGATGAAAACGAGGCTTATCATCGCTATCTTGTTCTTGCGCAGGCGGCGCATACCGTCCGCCCAGAAGTTGACGCTGTCGCGCATGACGACGAGGCTCTCTTTTTCATCGTTTGTTGCCGGGATAAAATCATCTGCATTCAGGTGCAGACTCGGAAATTTTTTCTTCATCGTTTCTCTCCTGCCGCTCCCTTACTTGAGTTTAATACGGGGGTCTATGATCTTATAGAGGATATCAACTATAACATTCGCCGCAATTATAAGAGTGGCAAGAACTATTGTAGTTCCCATTATCAGCGTATAGTCTTTTTGGTTTATCGCCGAGACGAAATCGCGGCCGAGACCGGGAATGGTGAATATCTTCTCCACGACGAACGATCCGGTCATAAGACCCGCCAGCATGGGGCCGACATAAGTAACAACGGGAAGGATGGCGTTTCGCAGGGCGTGCTTGAAGAGAACCTTGAAGTTCGACAGACCCTTTGCCCTCGCGGTGCGGATATAGTCCTGACCCATAACATCGAGCAGGCTCGAACGCATAAGGCGGGTTATATAAGCCGTCGGATAAATCGAAAGAGCCGTGACGGGCATTATATAAGATGCCAATGAGTTTAGTCCTATTGTCGGTAATATGTTCAGCTTGCTTCCGAATGTATACAATAGAATAACACTGCTTATGAAGCTCGGTATGGCGATGCCGCAGGTCGCAAGCACGATAATAATATTATCGGCGAATTTTCCTCTGTTATAGGCCGAGACACAGCCCAGCGGGATACCGACGAGCAACGATACGAGCACGGCGACGCCCGCAAGACGCGCCGAAATCGGAAATTTCGAGGAAATTATTTCGTTGACCGAACGTCCGCGCTGTTTAAGGCTCGGGCCCATATCTCCCTTGAGAAGATCGGACATATATGTCAAATAACGCTGCCCTAGGGGCTTGTCCAGTCCGAATTTTGCTTCAAGCGCTCTCTGCGCCGCCTCACTCATAGACTTCTCAGCCGTGAACGGACCGCCCGGTACCAGATTCATCAGAAGAAAAGTCAGTGTTGCAACAATGAATATGCACAGCAGACCCATTGCAACACGCTTGATGATATACTTCGCCAAGTATGCCAACTCCCTGTCGTCAAAGTATCGGGGCAAAAATTGTGCTCCGCCCCGTAGAAAAAGCACCACAAACAACTAAAAGTGTTGAATTACAACTATTTATGACTGCTTAATATAGGACATATTAACATAATACAGCCGAAAATGCAAGCTTATACAGATTGAATTTATTGTCAAATACCCCGGAATGCCATCAAAATTTTCGGCGGCTTTATATCTCGGTGTCCGCGATATTAGTTTTTTGCGCGCACGCGGCGCAAAGATTCCCGAAAGCGCGCTATTAAGCCGTTTTGCAAAATTTATTTGCTTTGCTTCAATAATGTATCAGAGCACCGAATTACAGCTTTGTCGCGTTAGCCCGAGATTGATTTTGCCATATAAATTTCAGATGTGATATTTGAGCACAGCAAAGAAGCGTGACGATATATGCATATTATATCAAACGGAGCGCAGTAAAAAAACTGTGCTCCGCGAAAAAATATTCAAAAATTTACTGCATGACGGAAAGGATGAAGCATACAGCCGACACAGTAAACAGCACTGCGGAAAGGGCAGTTGTCATAAATCTGCTCTTTCTTGATGTATCTTCATTACCGCTTTCTTTGCTGATACCGACCATCATAAATTTGAACAGAATCGAGAGACCGAAAATCATTCCGGTCACAACATACGCTGTTCTAAGACCCGACTGATAAGACATAACATGCTGCGGATTCAAGAGACTTTCAAGTCTGATAAGTCCCAACGGAATAGCCATCGTCAGACCGAAGCCAAACAGAATTTTAAGTCCGATAAGGTTGCTCATGCTCGGATATCCGCCGACTGCCGACTTTCCGGAAGCATCCTCAAGATTTCTCAAAACCGAGCCCACCTGACCGACGCTGTAAAGCTTGCCGTCGATAAGGTAGCCGTTGCCGAGCTTATCGTTTATGATAAAGTAGTTTCTGGAATCCTGAAACCACACGGGCAGAGTGAACGGCACAAGTTTTCCTTTGACCTTTGCCAACGCCAACAAACGGTTATTATCATCGCGTCCGTTGCGGCGCAGCTGCTTACTCTCAAACGAGCCGAACTTTTCAATATCATCATAGTAAACCGACACTTTGTGCGACGGAATCGGCTTATAGAATGTCTTTGCATGATCCATAAACGCATCAAAGTACACTGCCTCAAAATGGTCTTCATAGAAAGTGAACTTCGACATGAAGATAATTTTGAGCGCGCTGACGCTTATAAAATATGTAAGCGCAGCCGCCACTGCAATGACGACGATGCGCTCCGGCGCCAGTCCTTTGAGAATGATGGACACGGCTTCGTAAATCAGCATCGCGGGAAACGCAAAGCCCACAAGGGCAAGTATCAGACTTCCCGCTTCAAACGGTCGGACAACTGTCTTTTTCATAGTGTTCTCCCTTTCAGTTTTTTACCAACTCTCTCTCCTTATCTGTATGGAAGAACGCGATATTGACCGTGAACTCCCTGTCAGCCTCGCTGTATGCCCAATCGAACTCGCCGTTATATTTTCCCGCCATCGCCTTGATACTCTTTGTTCCGAGACCGTGGAAGCCGCCGGAATTCTTCGAAGTCCTGAGCGATTTGCCGACGGACTGCGGCTTGCGGTCGCTGGAATTGACGCAGGAAAGCATATCGAATTCATGACCCTGTTTATCGAAAGCTCTATCGTTTTCTTTTCGGAAATGCTCGCCGCCTCGACCGCATTGTCGAGGATATTGCTCAGAAGCGTTATCAGATCCGGCGCATCCATAAACGAGAGGTTCGCCGTTCTTATATTGTATTCGAAGCTTATCCCGCTCGAATCGCAGATCGATTTATATTTGTTGAGCAGCAAATCAAGAAACTTGTTCTTTGTGTTGCCAAACATCGAATGGTATTTTATATCGCCGTAGATATTCTCGATATATTCGCTGACTGCGGGATCGTTCGCGAGTGCTTTTATGGCGATAAGATGATTTTTCTCGTCGTGCGTTATAGTCTTGAGCATCTCGTTCTGCTGATCGAGCAGGGCGTAATAAGTCTGGTCGGTGCGCAGTCGCTCCGCCTCGCGCTGGGTCTTATAGAGCTCGTCCATCTTGCGCGAAGTGCGCCCGTAAAAGACGAAAGTCAGAAACGCCGATGCGATTATAGCGATTGACGCGACGGAAATTATAACACTTATATTCTTCGACAAATCGTAGCGCACGGAAATCATCCAGAAAGTATAGAGGATAACTATCGACGCTATAGGATAAATCAGCAGGAACGCGGGGATGCGCACGCCCTTCTGACCGCGCAGATACAGTCCCGCATAAACAGCCGCTTTCGTCAGAACGAAGAGGACTGACTTGCTCAGGAGCACCATAAGCAGATAAATATACAGGCTCGACCGATAGGTCTTTATATCTCCGCCGACTATGCCGAGCACGCTCATGACTATAAATTCCGACGCAGTGTTCGACACCGCTATGAACAGCGCGCCGAGCGTTGCGCCTTTGATATTGCATTCAAAGAAGAGCTTTGCAAACACGGAATCGATAACAAAGCAGAGCAAAATGTTGACGACCGTTGAATTAAACAGCAAAAACGCCGCATATGCCACGGCATAGAAAGCAATGCCGACCGCCGCTGCAACGGTTTTCCTGCCCTTATTGGCAAACAGATCGTTGAAGAACTGAAAGACAATAAAAAGCTCTATAGCATGTGAAAGTGCAGATAATAACTCCATTTTTCAGATCATCGTCCCCCGAAATAGTTGAGAAAAAAGTGACGGAACTCCGCCTGCTTCCTGTAGGCTATGGGTATTTCGTACTTGCCGCAGAGCACAACGGTCGCGCGGGTGTAATCCGTTGCATAATGGACATTGACTATATAGCTCTTATGCACGCGGAAGAATGACGGCGCGGCGAGCTTTGAATCCCAGAAGTCAATGCCGTTTTCCGAATTGTACTCCCCGTGAGCCGTCACGACCCGCGTGGAGCGTCCGGCTATCTCAACAAAAACAATATCTTTTGAGAAGACACACACGGCTTTTCCGCTCTCTTTCACAAGAAAGCTTATGCGCGCCCTGTCGATGAGCTTCAGCGCTTTTTCGACTCCCGCTCTGAGCCGCCTTGCGTCGAGCGGTTTGGATATATATCTGAAAACGTGCAGATCCATGGCATCGTCGATATAGTCATCATACGATGTGATAAAAAATATAATGATATTGCGGTTTCTCTTCTTCAGCCTTGCGGCAATCTCAAGCCCGTTATACGGGGTCATCCCGATATCGAGAAAAGCCATATCATATGTTTCCGCGCTGTCATGCAGTTGCGCACTGTCAGATATGAGATCGAACCGCGCATCGATATTCTTCTCCGCAAGGGTCGTGCGAACCACCGATTCGATCTTTTTTACATAAGCACTGTCGTCATCACAAATTGCGATCTTCACGAAATGCCACTCCTCGTTGACAATTATACCATATGAGAAAACTCAAGTCAAATAGTTTAAATCGTTAAATCGTTGAGTCATCTTTCTGATGTATGTAACAGTCAACAAGGCGCCAGACCATCCTCTGCTCCTCGACGGAAAGCGACGAGAGCATCTCCCCTATCTGCTCGGGAAGAGAATCGCTTATCACGCCGGAGAAGAAATAGTCCGCGTTGCAGTCGAGAGCCTTGCAGATGAGCATAAAGCTGTTGAGCTTCGGATAGCTCCTGCCGTTCTCTATATTGGATATCTGATTATCAGAGACTCCTATAAGCTCCGCCAGCTCGGACTGTTTCATTCCGAGCAGCTTCCTGCGCTGCATTATCCGCGCCCCAATAACGGCATTCTTCTTTTCATCATTCACTTTCATCACCCATGGAAAATGTTACCATTTGCCGCTTTTAATTTGAACAAACTGCCATTTACTAACACAATTATATTTGTAATACGCCGTTATTTTATGCCGTTGTTAAATAATATTAAGGATTTGTGCAGTTTTGACGCAAAAATATGCAGTATTGTTTGTTATATTGAATTTTATTGTTGACATGTTATCATGTAGTTGTCCCAAAAATACCAAAGAAAGGAAATGCCGGACTTAAATGGAACCGGCAGCAGGTGGACAAAATGAAAAACATAGCAAAGAAAGCGGCAGAGTCTGTTATCACTCTCGCCAAGAAGAACGTCAAGGACGACATCAACTCGACCGGTTCGCCCTGGACCTATCAGCCCCGTATGCCCAAGAGCGCGGAGATCTACAAGAACAAATGATTTATGATCTGTCAGTTCGCCTGACTTCTCGCCTTGAGAAGCGCGGGTATCTGCCGGACAGCGAGGAAGAGATCGTAGCTTACGGTCTCTTTTCGCTGTTATCGAAGCTGATGTACGCGGTCATCTGCCTGATACTGGGGCTGATTTTTTCGGTTCCGCTCGAGAGCATGATTTTCTACGCCGTGTTCCTGTTCGTCAAGAAATACGGCGGCGGGTTTCACGCCTCGACCGAGGGCAAGTGCATGATACTGTCGACGATAGAAATACTTTTGTCGATATGCTTTGTTTTCTTCGCCCTGCGCGGGTCCGCGGTTCTGAAATCCGGTGCGCTCGCATCGGCAGTGGCATACATTATAATATGCATCCTCTCCCCTGCGGCGGCGAAAGAGAAGCCGCTCGATAAAGCGGAGAAAATTCGCTACCGCGAACGGTCGATAATCCGCGTTACGCTTACATTCGCAGCCATGACGGCGGTGCTCATCTTCGGCTATCCGAGAATATGTGCTCCGCTTTGCTCCGCGCTGATGCTTGAGGGCGTCATGCTGACGGCAGGCAGGATATCACTGAGAAGATACAGCGAAGCGGCAGAAGAGTAAACACAAAAGCCATCTCTGAAAAAGGGATGGCTTTTGTGTTTTTAGTATATAAATTGAGCCGCCCCATTAAGGAACGGCTTTTTGTTTATTTTTCTTTTCCAATCGTCACAGTGCTCTGTCCCCTGTGACGAATAAGCCTTTGGACGGTGAATGTGCCGTCGTTTTTGATATTTATAAGCTGGCCGCCCCTGAAAGGCACGACATAGATATTATGGTCGCACGATAGACCGTAGCTGAGCCTTATCCCGTGATATTCGGCGGAATAGTTGTTCATATGGTCGTGACCCGCGAAGCACGCGGCGGGAGCGTCAGCGGGTAATGATGGAATCCCTTTCAGCGCCAACAGAAATATATTTTATCTGCACGCCGATCCGCGTTTCTATGAAGTCGATATATTTTTTTGCCGCTTCGGGCAGTTCATCGAACGAGCGGCAGTCTGAGATATCCTCTTTCCAGCCGTCAAAATACTCATAGACGGGCTTTGCGTTATTGAGCGCGCTGCCGGTCGGGAAAGTATTGACGCGCTTTCCGTCTATTTCATATGCGACGCAGACGGGAATTTTATCGAAATAAGAGAGAATGTCAAGCTTTGTCAGCGCGATTGCGGTCGCGCCCTGGACACGCGCTCCGTAGCGCGAGGCCACAACATCAAAGCCGCCGACTCTTCTCGGTCTGCCGGTAGCCGCGCCATATTCGTTGCCCGCCCGGCGAAGTATTTCGCCCTCTTCACCGAACAGTTCGCACACGAACGGACCCTCGCCAACGCAGGTCGAGTAGGCTTTCATAACGCCTATGCTCTCGTCAAGATGTAACTGCGGAATACCCGCGCCGATAGTTGAAAATGCGGCGATGCTGTTTGACGACGAGGTATACGGATAAATGCCGTAATCAATATCCCTGAGTGCGCCGAGCTGAGCTTCAAAGAGTATCTTTTTGCCCTCGTCAGCCGCTTTGCTCAAATATTCCGACGTGTTGCAGATATACGGGAGCAGCGGCTTGCCGTAGGTGCGAAGCCAGGTGAGCATTTTTTCGGCGTCGATAGGCTCGTGGTGATATCCGCCCTCGATGAGCAGGTTTTTCCACTCGACGATATCCCTGAGATGATCGGCGACGCCGTCTACATCGCGCAGATCACCCATACGAATAGTCTTTTTCATATATTTGTCCGCATAGACGGGCGCGATTCCCCGGCGGGTCGAGCCGAATTTTTTATCGGAGAGTCTGTCCTCTTCGAGGCAGTCCTGTATCCTGTGATAGGGCATGCAGATAGTTGCGCGGTCGCTGATTTTCAAGTTTTCCGGGGATATCTCTATCCCCTTTTCGCGCAGCCTGCCGATCTCGCCGACGAGGTGCTCGATATCAATAACCATTCCCGTGCCCATGACGTTCACTGTGCCGTCGCGCAGAATGCCGGAGGGAAGCAGATTGAGAATAAACGTGCCCTTTTTGTTGACGACGGTGTGACCCGCATTGTTTCCGCCCTGATAGCGCGAAACTATATCAAAATCCTGCGAAAGATAATCGACGATGCGTCCCTTGCCCTCGTCGCCCCAGTTGACACCGACTATCGCTGATAACATAATGATTGCTCCTTCTTTCATTTGACTTGCCGCCATGCGGCGTGATTTCAGTTTTCGCTGTGTTTTGCGCCGTTTTCCGCGCTGAGAATAAGCTCCTCCTCTTCGCGGATGAACATCATGCCGAAGCTTATCAAAAGCAGTCCGCAGGATATCCAGATCGACTTCTCGCCGAGTCTCCCGGTAACAAAGCTGCCGACACCCGCGCCAACGGCAAAGACCAATATGACCGCGAAATATGTAAGCGCCTTTTTGAGTATCGCCTTATCCTTTGTGCGAAAATAAGCGCAGAGAGCCTCAGTGCCGCTTCGCATATTGCCGATGCACATCGTACTGGCATAGGCATGGCCGCGCACCTTATGGAATGTCTGCACCTGAAGCGCGCAGACGAACGAGACGAGCGCATTCGCGAGCGGATCGAGCTTCTGCGGCATGAATCCGACCGCAAACAGCAGAACTATCTCATCGATAAGAATCAGCTGCCGCCAGTGGATTTTCTCGCAGTTTTTGAACCGCATATGCACCACTTCCGCTATAGCGATGCCGATGATAAACGACACAACGGGGATGAGATATTTGATGACCCTGCTTCTGTCCGCGTCGACAAGGGCAGTGCTCATGAGCACGATGTTTCCCGTCTGCGCATTTGCAAAGACCGAGCCGCGGCAGCAATAAGTATAGGCATCCTGAAATCCGCCGGAGAGTATTATGAACACCGCCGCGCGGAATTTGTCAGACATCTGTCCGTGAAAACCGTTTTTGAGCTTCATGCAGACACACGACCCTTGGATTTATCGGCAGTCAGCCTGTCTATGCTGACAAGCTTCGTGCAGAGTGCGAGCACGCGCACCGCGAGAGTTATCTCTTCGACCGTTGCAAACGACGGGGCGAGCCTTATATTTTTATCCTCCGGGTCGAGTCCGTGCGGATAAGTTGCCCCGGCGGGAGTGAACGTAACGCCGCAGTCGCCGCACATCTTCACGACCTTTCCGGCGCAGCCCGGCATGGTGTCAAACGAGAGGAAATATCCGCCCTTGGGCATTGTCCACTCTGCGATGCCCAGGCCGCCCAGTTCTTCGTCCAGCACTTTATATGCCGAATCGAACTTCGGCTTCAAAATGGCGGCGTGCTTTTTCATATGTGCTTTTAGTCCTGCGCTGTTTTTGAAATATCTCGCGTGCATCAGCTGGTTCATCTTATCCGGCCCGATGGTCGCGAATTTCAAAAAGCTCTTTATATCTATAAGATTGGCCGGGCTCGCCGCGACCGCCGCAACGCCCGCGCCCGGGAAGGTTATCTTGCTCGTGGAGCAGAACTCATAGACCATATCGGCGCTGCCGGCTTTTTCGCATTCCTCGATTATATCCGGTATCTGCGCATTGTCGCCGTCAAAGGCGTGGACACAGTAGGCATTGTCCCAGAAGATACGGAAATCCTCCGCCGCCGGCTTCAATGCGGCGAAGCGTCTGACCGTCTCGTCGCTGAACACAATTCCCGTTGGGTTCTGGTATTTCGGCACGCACCAGATACCTTTCACCTTTTCGTCCTTTATCAATTTTTCGACCTCGTCCATATCGGGACCCGTTGGCAGCATCGGCACGGGGACAAGCTCGAAGCCGAAATGCTCGGTTATTGCAAAATGGCGGTCATATCCGGGGACGGGACAGAGGAACTTGCGCCCTTCAACCTCCTGCCAGGGCTTCGCGCCGCAGATTCCGTCGGTCATGCCGTGGCTGACTATCTGATACATCATAGTAAGGCTGCTGTTCCCGCCGACAAGCGTATGCGACGAGTGCGTGCCCATCATATGCGCGAGCAGGCGCTTTGCCTCCGGGATTCCGTCAAGTCCGCCGTAGTTGCGGCAATCCTGCCCGCTCTCGGAGTCGAGGATGCTGCGGCTGTCGATAACATCGAGCATACCGAGCGACAAATCCAGCTGCTCCGCCGACGGCTTTCCGCGCGACAGATCGAGCGTCACGCCGTTTTTCAAAAGTTTTTGGAGCTCTTTCGCAGCTTTCTCTTTTTCTGCTGCCAGCTCTTCGCTGCTTGCTTTCAGATAATTCAAAGTAATTCTTCTTTCCGGGCTTTACTTTTTTTGACAAGTGTATTATAATCCAGTTGCAGATATGTGTAAAATCTATAATACATATATCAACGATATCTAAAACATATATCAGCGGAGGCTTATCATGAACATAAACTACGACTACTACCGCATCTTTTACTTCGTTGCAAAATACGGCAACATCTCACAGGCCGCGAAGCTGCTTTTGAACAACCAGCCCAATCTGACAAGGACGATAAAGAACCTCGAAAGCGAGCTCGGCTGCCCCCTGTTTTCGCGCACAAACCGCGGCATGCGCCTGACGCCGGAGGGTCAGAAGCTGTATGAGCACATCAAGGTCGCCATCGAGCACATCGAGGCGGGCGAAGAAGAGATAACCGAGAGCAAGAATTTGCAGACGGGCACGGTTTTCGTCGCGGCGAGCGAGGTCGCCCTGCGCTGCCTGCTTCTGCCAGTGCTCAAAAAATTTCGCATGCTCTATCCCGGGGTTCGCATACGCATCAGCAACCACTCGACCCCGCAGGCAATAGCCGCGCTCAAGGACGGAACGGCGGATATCGCAATCGTCACGACTCCGACCGTCCGCTCCGCCTCGCTGAGCGAAACCCCGCTTCGCTCCGTGCGCGAGGTGGCGATATGCTCGCCGGCATTCAAAGAGCTGCTCGGCAGAAAGATAAGCCTCGTCGATCTCGGTAACTATCCGCTGATATCTCTCGGCACGAGCACAAAATCATTCGAGTTTTATTCGGCGTTCTTCACCGAGCACGGTCTGCCGTACAGCCCTGACATCGAAGCGGCAACGGCAGATCAGATTCTCCCGATGGCGCAGGCGGATCTCGGAGTCGGTTTCGTGCCCGAGGAGTTCGTAAATTCTTCCGACAACGTGCGGATAATCGACCTCGAAGAAGAGATACCCGAGCGCAGCATCTGCCTTATAAAAAGAAAAGAGCAGCCGCTGAGCGTGGCTGCAAAAGAACTTGAAAGAATGATAATAGAACTGGCGAGCGGAGAGTGAAAAGTGAAAAAGTAAAAATCGGCAAACATCTGACGATACTTGCCGATTTTTGGTGCGGATAACAGGGATCGAACCTGCATGGTTGCCCACCGGATCCTAAATCCGGCGCGTCTGCCAATTCCGCCATATCCGCATATGTGCCGTCCGCTGAATGTCTGCGCGGCTTTTGACTGCTATATTATATCAGGGATAATAATTATTTTCAAGTTTTTCGCGTTCGGAGCTACAAAAAATAAAAAAAAGCTTGCTTTTTTGCAAGTTATCTGTTATCATATCATCTGTTACCGAGTAAAGAAGGAGGTGCGACACATGGCAAAATGCGAATATTGCGGTAAGGATGTGTCTTTCGGCATCAAGGTTTCCCATTCTCACAGACGTTCAAACAGAACCTGGAAGCCCAACATTAAAAGGGTCAAGGCTATAGTGAACGGCTCTCCCAAGAGAGTTTATGCATGTACTCGTTGCCTTCGTTCCGGCAAAGTTACACGCGCTGTCTGATGACCGAACAGATATTCACGGCACTGTTTTAAACGGTGCCGTAATTTTTTTGCCTTTTTATATTCACGCTCCGGCATCTTTTTGGGGCGGGTATAATACTATTATATATTCTGTACCCTCCTGACCGCTGACAAAGTTTATGACATAATTGTAAACTTTGGAAAAAGGTATTGATTTTTGGTACAAATGGGTTTAGAATATGAATTAGCACTCGGGGATGTAGAGTGCCAAAAGATTTTTAAGCTTGCATTTTTTATAATTCAGGAGGAATCGATATGAACATTAAACCGCTTGCAGACAGAGTTGTTGTCAAGCCTGTCGAGGTTGAAGAAACTACGAGTAGCGGCATTATCCTCGCCGCTTCCGCACAGGAGAAGCCTCAGGTTGCTGAGGTCGTTGCAGTGGGTCCCGGCGGACTTGTTGACGGCAAGGAAGTTGAGATGTACGTCAAGGTCGGCGACAGAGTCATAACCGGCAAATATTCCGGCACTGAGGTCAAGCTCAACAAAGAGGAATACACCATAGTCCGTCAGAGCGACATTCTCGCTATCGTAGAATAATCGGAGGTAATTCATCATGGCAAAACAGATCATTTACGGCGAGGAAGCCCGCAAGGCTCTCCAGGCCGGTATCGATAAGCTCGCTAACACAGTTAAAATTACGCTCGGCCCCAAGGGTAGAAACGTTGTGCTCGACAAGAAGTACGGCGCTCCCCTCATCACCAACGACGGTGTCACCATCGCCAAGGATGTTGAGCTCGAAGATCCCTTTGAGAACATGGGCGCTCAGCTGATAAAGGAAGTCGCCACAAAGACAAATGATGTCGCGGGCGACGGCACCACCACCGCTACCCTGCTCGCTCAGGCACTCGTCCGCGAGGGCATGAAGAACGTTGTTGCAGGCGCAAACCCGATGGTCATCAAGAAGGGCATCCAGAAGGCCGTTGACGCCGCTATCGAGGCCGTCAAGTCCCACTCTCAGCCTGTTAAGGGCACCGAGGACATCGCAAGAATAGCTACTATCTCCTCCGCTGACGAGGACATCGGCAGAATCATTGCCGACGCTATGGAGAAGGTCACCTCCGACGGCGTTATCACCGTTGAGGAGTCGAAGATTGCGCAGACCGAGGCAGAGGTTGTCGAGGGCATGCAGTTCGACAGAGGCTACATTTCCCCCTACATGGTAACCGACACCGACAAGATGGAAGCCGTCATTCTTATCACAGACAAGAAGATCGCAAGCATTCAGGATCTTCTTCCCCTGCTCGAGCAGATCATGCACGCAGGCGGAAAGCTTATCATCATCGCTGAGGACATCGAGGGCGAGGCTCTTTCGACCATCCTTGTCAACAAGCTTCGCGGCGTGTTCACCTGCGTGGGCATCAAGGCTCCCGGCTTCGGCGACAGACGCAAGGAGATGCTTCAGGATATCGCCATTCTCACCGGCGGCAAGGTCATCACCTCCGAACTCGGTCTTGAGCTCAAGGACACCCAGATTTCCGATCTCGGCCGCGCACGCCAGGTCAAGGTCTCCAAGGAGAACACCATCATTGTTGACGGTGCAGGCGACAAGGACGCTATTAAGTCCAGAGTCAACCAGATCCGCACCCAGATCGAGAACACCGCTTCCGACTATGACAGAGAGAAGCTTCAGGAGCGCCTTGCAAAACTTGCAGGCGGCGTAGCGGTCATCAAGGTCGGCGCAGCTACCGAGACTGAGATGAAGGAGAAGAAGCTCCGCATCGAGGATGCTCTCGCAGCAACCAAGGCAGCTGTTGAAGAGGGTTCCGTTGCAGGCGGCGGCGTCGCACTGCTCAACGCTATCCCCGCTGTCAAGGCTCTGCTTGACAGCACCGAGGATTCCGACGAGAAGACCGGCGTGAAGATCGTTCTCAAGGCTCTTGAAGAGCCCGTTCGCCAGATCGCTTCCAACGCAGGGCTTGAGGGTTCGGTTATCATCAACCACATCGTTGAGTCCGGCAAAATCGGCTACGGCTACAACTTCGCTTCTGACGGATATGTTGACATGTTCGAAGCAGGCGTTGTTGACCCGACAAAGGTCACCCGCTCCGCTCTGCAGAACGCCGCTTCCGTTGCGGCAATGGTTCTGACCACCGAGAGCCTTGTCACCGACAAGCCCGACCCGGCAGCAGACGCGGCAAACGCCGCAGCGATGGCTGCACAGGCCGGCGGCGGAATGTATTGATCCAAAGCTGAATAAATAATTTGAGCCGCTCGGGCAACCGGGCGGCTTGATTTTTTGGTATTGCAAAATTGAGATTTGTCCATCACTCGAGCCACAGCAAAGTAAAAGCAAGTGTTTCAGCCAATTTTTATAATCAAGCTTTCAACAGCCGCGCCGCAGTGTTTGAAGTCTAACTGAGATAGGCGAGGGAACGGCTTGCGAGCAAGCCGCACGAGCGACTCTCAAAACATAGTCGCCTATCGCCCTTGGAGCGGGCGCTATGCTCCTTGTTTTTGCCATCATCGCCTTGAGTTAAAGCAAAAAAATCCGCCCGGAATTGGGCGGATTAGTTATTTTATAACCGTATCAATTGCTTTTCTGACATCGGCGGCGACAGAATCTATATCGCGTGCGGCGTCGATGACGACGATATTGTCTCTGTCTTTGAGCAGTTCAAACGCGCTGTAATACCGCTCGCGGATGGCGTTTATCTGCTCCGGGTCGCGCTCGAAAATTTCGAGATACACGCGCCCGTTTTCTATCCTCTCGTGGCAGCTCTCCGGGTCGACATCGAAAAAGATGCAGATATCCGGCTTGAGTATGCCGGGGCAGTCGAGGTTCATATCGATGACCCACTGCCTGTCCTCCCCCACCGCCTGATAGGCGATGGACGAATAGTAATATCTGTCGCACACGACATCGATTCCCGCTTCGAGCGTCTTTTCTATGCCGTTGACGGGGTTCATATTGTGCGCCACGCGGTCCGCGAGGAAGAGCGCAGCGAGCTCCGAGGATGTGCGCTGCCTTGCGCCGCTGAGCACATCTCTTATCATACCGCCGGTCACCGACTCGGTGGGCTCGGCGGTCGGATACACATTTCTGCCCTGCGACTTAAGATAAGCGCAAAGCAGAGCCGTCTGGGTGCCCTTGCCGGAGCCGTCAAGTCCCTCGACTACAATGAATTTTCCTCTCATAATACGCGGTAGTCCTCCGTGTAAATGAAGGTGCATTTGTCGAGCTGTTTGTCAGACACTTTTATCTTCGACGGGAAGCTCGACTTGACTGCTTTTGCCATGTCAATCTGCTCGCCGCAGAGAGTGGCTCTTGCATATTCAAACGCTGCCTCGGTCATTGAAGATGCAGTCAGATCGTCCCACACGATGAACTGGTTCTTCGTGCCGCCGTTCGCTCTTATCGCGGCTCTGACCTTGCTGAACACCTTGGACTTGTTGTCCCACTTCTTGCCGACCTCGATATCAAAAGCGGCAGTGTAGCCGTCATAGATGCTCGGGAAGCTTGTGCCCGCGACGATTATGCCGTTCGGGCAGGCGTTCTTTATAAGCTCCGCCTGAGAAGATATATCGGCGCAATAAGCCGCAATCTTCTTGCCCTCGAAATTCTTGAGCTGGCGGGCGATATCCTCTTTCATGAAACTCTGCGCGCCCTTTATGCCGAGAGCCTGCGAGACATCGTAGCAGTTGACAAATTTATATGTCATGCCGAGCTCATCGCACTTTTTCTCAGCCGCTTCGCGCGACTCCTTGATGCTCGGGGTGCTCTGCTGAACGCCGGTGGCGTAATAGACAAAGACCTGCGCGCCGCGTCCGTGCGCCTCTTCGACCATCATTGCCGCGTCCCTGGCGGTATCTATCGCAAGAATAGCATCGGCGGATTTTGCAAGAGTCTGGATATTCTCCTCGGGTGCAGTGCAGACGATGAGCTTATCAGGGTTCTTTGCCTTTGCCGCTCTGACTGCCGCGACGGCTCCGAGATTCGCTCTCGCGATAACTATCGCGCCGTAGCTCGCATCGGAGGCGATATCGTTGACGCGCTTATAGAAATCGAGAATGCCCGAAGTGCCGACGCGCGTGTCGGTATAGACAACATGCTCGACATAGGAATATTCGCTCGCAAGCTGAGCCGCACGCTGATATTCCTCGGGGTTCTGCGACAGGGTCGCTGTGACTATGGCGATCTTTTTGCCGGGCGCTTTGCCTCCGGCTCCGCCCGAGCACGCGCACATACCTATGGCGACTGCCAGGATGAGCAGGAATGCCGCTGTGGCTTTGAAAGTCTTTTTCATATGATACACCTTATTTTTCCATGAACGCTTCGGCGATGCGCGCGGTGCTGTGCCCGTCGCAGGCGTCCATAAAATAGTTTCTGAAGTTTTCAATTTCCGCGCTGTCGAAGCCGGACTGCGCCTGCCTGACGGCGGAAATAATGCCCTCGGTATCCCGGACTATAGGGCCGGGAACGAAGTCCTCATATTTGTTATAGAAACTGCGGTCGCGGTCATATTCTTCGAGATCGTAGGCAAAGAATATCATCGGACGGCTGAGCAGCGAATATTCAAAAATCACGGACGAATAGTCGCTTATCAGCATATCAGCCGCGCACATGGCGAGGTCGATTCGCACATCTTTTGAGATATCGAACACGAAATTCTCATATTTTTCGCGCTCTTCGGCGCTGAGCGAAAAGCGTTTCGCCGTCTGCGGATGGAGCTTATACAGCAGGACGAAATCGTCGGACAGTTCCGCATTCATGCGCTCGATATCGAGTTTCAGATCCATATAGGACTTGAGAATCGAGTTGCCGCGAAATGTCGGGGCATAGAGGATTATCTTCCTGTCCCCTATCTGCGGGAATTTTTTGAGCATTTCCTCACGGGCGGACGAGACGAAATCGGGATTGAAATAAATATCCGTCCTCGGCACACCGAGCGGTCTGATTATGCGCTCCGGGCAGTTGAACGCCTCGGCATAATACGGAATAATATTGCGCGCCGACACGGTGACTGCGGTATAGGTGTTGTGGATCGGATAGCGTTCGAGGCTCTTTCTGTCCGCGCCCCACTTGAGGTCGGCGGTGGAATAGCCCCATTTTTTGAACGCGCCGCACGCATGCCAAAGCTGAATGACCTCGGTGCCCTTTCGCGGATGATTCGCGAACAGCGGGAAGAACGCATCCTCAACAAAGACGAGTTTGCTCGTCGCATACTCGCGCTGGAAGCGGATATTCTGCCTGAACTCCGCAGCCCTCGCGCTTATGCTGCCCGCTCCCGCGGGAATGAGCATCTCGGTGCAGTGCATCCCGCGCGCCTCAAGCTCGCGCTTCATGCAGGACAGGTTGTCCGGAAGCGTTTTGCTGTTTGAAGCGAGGAGCACCTTTTTTTCGTCTATCGGCTTTTTCGCCGCGCGCCTGTAGACCGCAGGCCAAATGCGGTAATAGAGCAGGTGGCGGCGCATATCGCCGAGTTTTTTTATCAGTTTTATAAGCAGTGACTTCATCTGTCGCTTTCTTCCTTAAAAATGCAGCTTGGAGTTAACTTCCTGCACGGTCTTTTCGTCGAGTTTCAACACCTTGCGGTCATATGTATACATTCCGTTGACCTCGAACTCAACGTCGCTGACCTGAGTATAGACAGTGGCGCAAAGTCCTTTCTTTATCAGCGGGATGACCTGCTTCTCGTGCAGCTTCTTATAAGCTGCGGAGAGCTTCTCCTTCGACCTGAACATGATATAGCCGAAGCTCTTCTGCTTGTTCCATACATGGCCGTCGAGAATCATGCTGTATCCGCCGTATTCGCTTATGACGAACGGTCTGCCGTCAAGCTTCGGCATATGAATCGGCAGGATATATTTGTGCATGCTCTTGAGGTCGCAGCCCTTCTGATCGTACCAGCCGCTCGCGTGGTCAACGATTCTCGAGGGATCGTATGCCTTGACGGCATCGCCGATCTCCTTCGCGTCGAACTGACCCCAGCCCTCGTTGAAGGGCACCCAGCAGCCGATGCAGGTGCAGTTATAGAGATTGTCTATCATCTCGAACAGCTCGCGGCGGTAGTCATCGCGCCACTCCTTTTCGCCGCGGCTGAACCAGTTATATTTATTATCCTTGACGCCAATGCCGATATTCGGCAGAACACCCGCAAGGATATTTCCGATATACTCGCCGCCGCTGACCATATCCTGCCAGACTATCATGCCGAGTCTGTCGCAGTGATAGTACCAGCGCAGGGGCTCGACCTTGATATGCTTTCTGAGCATATTAAAGCCGAGGCGCTTCATCTCGGCGATATCGAATATCATCGCTTCGTCGTTGGGTGGAGTCAGACCGCCGTCGCTCCAATAGCCCTGATCGAGCAGGCCGCGCTGGAAATAGGGCTCGTTATTGAGCATAAGGCGCGGCAGACCCTGCTTATCCTTGCCGATGCTGAACTTTCTCATGCCGAAATAGCTCTTGACGGTATCGACAGCCTCGCCGTTTTTCTTTACGGTGAGTACAAGGTCATAGAGAGTCGGGCTCTCGGGGCTCCAGAGTTTCGCATCGGGCACGGGAAGATGCGCGTTGAGCTTCATCTCGCCGGAATACACCTGCTCGCCGCCGAGCGAAATCTCAGCCTCTATCGTGCAGCCGTCAAGTCCCTCGCCGGTGCAGGAGACGATTATCTCGCCCGCGTCGATATCGGGGGTCAGGCGCACGCAGGTGATATGGCTCTGAGCCACGGGTTCAAGCCACACAGTCTGCCAGATTCCGGAGGTTCCGGTATACCAGAAGCCGACGGATTTGAGAACCTGTTTGCCGCGGTTCTGCCAGCCCTTGTCGGTCGGGTCATAGACCTTGACAACAAGTTCATTTTCGCCGTCGACAAGTTCGTCTGTTATATCAAAAGAGAACGGGCAATAGCCGCCGGTATGAGTGCCGACGGAGACACCGTTGACAAACACCTCGCACTGCCAATCGACAGCGCCGAAATGCAAAATGCAGCGCTTATCATCAAAGCGGCTGTCGAGAGTGAACCTCTTTCTGTACCAAAGGCGCTCGTCTGGCTGAAGCGCGCGCTGAACGCCGGAGAGCTGGCTCTCGATGGCGAAAGGCAGGATTATCTTGCCGCTGAAATCTTTCGGGCAGGCGTCGCCCGCCGGGGTTATCTCATAATCGCACTCGCCGTTGAGGCACAACCAATCCTCGCGCACAAGCTGCGGGCGGGGATACTCCGGAAGAGGACAGTTTTTGTCCACATCGTCAAAGAATCGGGTTTTCAGATCGTTCACTTACTCAACCTCCGCAATTTAATTAAAAAGTCATATAGTATTATACATTAATTTATGCGTTTTGTCTATAGATTTATTCTCTGTGCCACTTCACGCCCTGGGCGGTATCCTCGAGGACGATGCCCATTTCCTTGAGCTGATCTCTGATTCTGTCCGCCTCTGCCCAATTTTTCTCCTTGCGGGCGTTCGTGCGCGCCTCGATAAGAGCTTCGACATCGCTGTCGAGAGTCTCGGTCTTGCGGTTATAGACGAGTCCGAGCACACCGGTCAGCTCGTCGAACATGGCTATCGCACCCTCAACAAGCGCCTTTGAGGGGGTCTTGCCGACAACATTTGTATTGATATCGCGGACGAGCTCAAATATCGAAGCGATGGCGTCGGCGGTGTTGAGATCGTCGTCCATAGCGGAGATAAACTGCTCTCTGTATTTATCAAATCCGTCGATAATCGCCTTATCGCCGTCATGCTCTGCATCAACGGCGTTCTTGAGCTCGAAATCGAGCGAATCGCGGCAAGTATAGAGTCTGTTGAGCGCGGAGATGCACTGCTCGATGATATCGGTGCTGTAGTTTATCGGGCTTCTGTACTGGGCGGAGATGAGCAGATAGCGGATCGGCTCATAGCCGTATTTTTCGGCAACATCGCGCACGGTGAAGAAATTGCCGAGAGACTTCGACATCTTCACGTTGTCAACGTTGATATAGCCGTTGTGCATCCAATAGTGGGCGAACGGCTTGCCTGTGAAGCACTCGCTCTGGGCTATCTCATTCTCATGGTGCGGGAAGATGAGATCCTGACCGCCGCAGTGAATGTCAATGGTGTCGCCGAGATAGCGCCAGTTCATCGCGGAGCACTCGATATGCCAGCCGGGTCTGCCCTTGCCCCACGGGGAATCCCATGCGGGCTCGCCGGGTTTCGCGGCTTTCCAGACGGCGAAATCCATCGGCTCGCGCTTGACCTCGCCGACCATTATACGCGCGCCCGCCTCAAGATCCTCGAGCGGCTGATGCGAGAGCTTGCCGTAATCCTTGAACTTCTCGGTGCTGAAATAAACATCGCCCTGCGCCTCATAGGCGTAGCCCTTTTCGATAAGGGTCGAGATTATCTGAATGATGGCGTCGATATTCTCGGTAGCCTTCGGATTTATCGTTGCGTGGCGGACATTGAGTCCGTCGGCATCGGTCCAGAACTCTTTTATATAGCGCTCGGAAATCTCGGAGAAATCAACATGCTCATCGTTTGCGCGTCTGATTATTTTATCGTCGATATCCGTGAAATTCTGAACGAACTTCACATTGTAGCCGCGATATTCGAGATAGCGGCGCAGGATATCGAAGATGCACAGCGGGCGGGCGTTGCCGATGTGGATATAGTTATACACGGTCGGGCCGCAGGCGTACATCTTGATCTCGCCCGGAGTTATCGGGACAAGTTCTTCCTTTTTTCTTGTGAGAGTGTTATAGACTTTCATTTATATCTTCCTTTCAGTCAATTTCCTGTGTGTTTTCCTGCTCCTCAAGCTGTTTTCTCAGCTGGGAGACCTGATGTTCGAGCCTGCAAAGCTCCTGCGCGACCGGGTCGGGTATATGCACCTGGTCGAGATCGTCGACCCTGACTCCGTTGCGGCGAACGATATGAGCCGGAACGCCGACGGCGGTACAGTCTGGCGGAATCTCATCGAGAACCACCGCGCCCGCGGCGATATTCGAGTTATCGCCGACTTTGAACGGGCCGAGCACCTTTGCGCCCGCGCCGATCATGACATTGTTGCCGATAGTCGGATGACGTTTGCCGGTATCCTTGCCGGTACCGCCGAGGGTCACGCCCTGATATATCATAACATCGTCGCCGATAACGGCGGGCTCGCCGATAACGCCGGTGCCGTGGTCGATGAAAAAGCGCCTGCCGATGGTCGCCGCCGGGTGTATCTCTATCCCGGTTTTACGCGCCGCCCGCTGCGATATCCATCGTGCGAGGAAGAACATCCTGCGGCGATAGCACCAATTGGCTCTGCGGTGCATTCTTATAGCTTTAAGACCCGGATAGAGGAAGAAGATTTCGAGCGCGCTTCTCGCGGCGGGGTCGCGCCGTTTGAAGGTGCTTATATCCTCCCTGAGCCTGTCAAACATAAATATCAACTCCTTGAGCTCGGATAAAATTGCTGCCGCGATGCGGCGTGGGGTGTTTGGAGTGCGTATGCGCTGTTAATAAGTCTGTGCATTTTCGCGGGCGGATGATATCCGCCCCTACAGCCGCTCAATATACAAATAACATACAAAAAGCCTCCGTTATCCTTGCGGACAACGGAGGCGCCTGAGCGCGGTTCCACTCCTGTTTATATCTCTGCGCGCAAATACGCGCCCGGCCGATAACGGTGCCTTCCGCGCAGGGATACTGTTGTTCCCCCTGCGTGCTGACGGGTGCATTTCGCCTTCATACGGCAAGGAGCTTTCTCAGCTTCGGGCTCCCTCTCTTTTGCCGCGAATATCCGGCTACTTCTCCCGGTAAACGCATGTTATTTTTTGGTTTTTGTCAGCCGATATGACTCGCATATCTACTAATCATTATATTGAAATCACTTGGAAAAGTCAATAAGTTTTTTGCTGTCCACAAAATATGTGATGCCCGAAACGACCGTCAGAACAGCGGTTATCCAAAGCATGATATTCGACACTCTCGCGAGAGTGAACCAGCCGGCATTTGCAAAAATATCAAACGTCGCGTTAAGCTCGGCGAGGAGCATGATAACAATAGTGAACACCATCTGGCTGACGGTTTTCGCCTTGCCCCAATAGTTTGCGGGGATAACGATGCCCTGCGCCGTGGCGATAAGGCGGACGCCTGCGACGGCGAACTCGCGGGTGAGGACAATCATGACGATCCAGATGCTGCACCAGCCCTCGCGCATAAATGCGAGCAGAGCGGCGGTGGTGAGCATTTTATCGGCGAGCGGATCGAGAAGCTTGCCGAAAACGGTGATAAGATTATTCTTTCGCGCGATCTTGCCGTCGAGCATATCGGTCAGCGACGCTATCGCGAAAACAGCGAGCGCGACTATGTAATGATAAGGGAACTCAATAAGCATCAGCGCGAGATAAATAGGCGCGAGGAACATTCTTATGAGCGTCAGTTTATTGGGCAGATTCAGCTTCTGCATTTCAATTCCCCTTTCCGGGTTTTATTTTACTGTTCTTCCGAGCAGGTCATATTCGTTAACACCGAGTATCTCGACATCGACGAACTCGCCTTCTTTTATGAAATCGGGCGAAGTGAAGATTATCTTGCCGTCGATATCGGGCGCGTCCATATATGAACGACCCGAGTAGCTGTCGGTATAATCATCGTAGCTCTCGGTGAGCACGCGCAGGGTCTTGCCGATCATATTGTTGTTCTTTTCGGTCATTATCTCATACTGATCCTGCATGATGACCTCGGCGCGGCGGGATTTGACATCGTCGTCGACCTGATTCTCCATCTTCGCGGCGGGAGTACCCTCCTGCGGGGAATATTCAAAGCATCCGAGGCGTTCGAACGCCTCCTCGTTGACGAACTCGGCAAGAGTCTCAAACTCGTCGTCGCCCTCGCCGGGGAAGCCGACAATAAACGTCGTGCGGATAGCAATATCCGGCATGCGCTCGCGCAGTTTTCTTATAACCTCGCGGGTCTCTTCTGCGGTGCTGTGGCGGTTCATCGCCTTGAGGATTTTATCGTCCGCGTGCTGGAGCGGCAGGTCTATATAATGGAGCACCTTAGGCTGGGAAGCCATGGTGTCGATAAGCTCGTCGGTTATCTTATCGGGATAGCAATAGAGCAGGCGTATCCACTCGATGCCGTCGATCTCACAGAGCAAATCAAGCAGATGAGCGAGCCTGTATTCGCCGTAGATATCAATGCCGTAGGACGAGACATCCTGCGCGATAAGCACGAGCTCTTTGACGCCCCCATTCGCAAGGGTCTTCGCCTCTTCGACTATGCTCTCCTCGTCGCGGCTGCGGAAGGGTCCGCGGATGGACGGGATGGCGCAATAGGTGCAGCAGTTCGAGCAGCCCTCGGCTATCTTGAGATACGCCCAGTAATCGGGAGTGGTGAGCACGCGCTCGCCGCACATGGGAAGCTCTTTTTTGTCGGGGAAAACATTGGTCTGCTTGCCGTCGAGAACCTCGTCAACTATCTTGTCGATATCGCCGTTTGCGCCGATGCCGACGACCGCATCAACCTCGGGAATCTCCTGAAGTATCTCGTCGCGGTAGCGCTCGGCGAGGCATCCGGTGACAATGACCGCGCGGACAAGTCCGTCTTTTTTGAGGCCGACCATCTCCAGAATTGTGTCGATAGCCTCCTGCTTGGCGGAGTCGATAAACGCGCAGGTGTTGACTATAACTGCGTCGAGGCGCTCGAAATTGTCCGCATTTTCAAATCCGGCGTTCTGAAGCTTTGCGAGCATCAGCTCACCGTCGACCTGATTCTTCGGGCAGCCGAGCGACACGAATAAAACTCTTCTTTTCTTCATCAAACAGTTCTTCCTTTCGCTTGATAACAGAAATTATACACTATTTTTTCCTTTTCTTATCTTCTAACAGGAAAATTGATCGTCCGTATCTTCATATTCCTCGTCCACAGAGCGCATTGCCGAACGGATATCGGAATAGCCGTAGCCGAGGCGGGTCAGGGCGTTGAAGGTGCGCCGCCTGCCCTTTTCATCGGAAAATTTGCCGGCAAATTTGGTCTCCAGCAGATTTTTTATCCGCTCAACATCGTCGCCGTCGAGCTCTTCGGCGCATTCACTCGCCGTCTCGCGCGATATTCCGCGCTGTCTGAGTTCCTGTTCGATGCGCTTTTTGCCCATGCCGCGCCGCTCATACAGCTCCTGCGCGAGGATATGGGCATAGCGCTCGTCGTTGACATAGCCCATCTCTTCAAGGCGTTCGACCGCTTCGCGCGCAAACTCCGCGCCGGAGCGACGGGCAACCTTTCGCTGAAGCTCCTTTGACGAATGGTCGCGTCGTGAGAGAATATCGACAGCCGCGTTAAATGCACGGCAGGAGCCTGCCGCCTCGCAAAAGGCGGCAAACTCCGCATCGTCAATTTCATCGCCGGAGCGTATATTCTGACTCGCCCAGAAATCCCGGGTAACGGTCAGACGGTACTCCCCATCGACAAGTATATGTATTTTTTGTCCTCTGCCCTGCTGTGCCGTTATCTTCATCAATCGTCGTCATCAACAACGATGTCAAGCTTCGCCTTTGCGCCGGAACGGCTCGTGGGCTTCTTGGGCATCGCAGCGGGTGCAGGCGCGGCGGCAGGCGCAGGCTTCTCCGCAGGCTTTGCGGCGTTGTTCTCCGCCATAAGACGCTCGCGGACCTGTGCTTCGAGTTCCGCCATGAAGTCGGGATGCTCGCTGATATAATTCTTGACGTTGTCTCTGCCCTGGCCGAGGCGGTTCTCGTTATAAGAGAACCACGCGCCGCTCTTATGGATAATATCATATTTGACGGCGAGGTCGAGTATTTCGCCGACCTTGGATATGCCCTTGCCGTACATGATATCGAACTCAGCCTCTTTGAAGGGCGGAGCGACCTTATTCTTGACTATCTTAGCCCTTGTGCGCGAGCCGATGAACTCGTTGCCGGGGCCTTTGAGCTGCTCTATCTTGCGGACATCGATACGGATAGAAGCATAGAACTTCAACGCACGTCCGCCGGTTGTGACCTCGGGGTTGCCATAGACAACGCCGACCTTTTCACGCAGCTGGTTTATGAAAATTATAATAGTATTCGACTTTGAAATCGCGCCCGCAAGCTTTCTGAGAGCCTGCGACATAAGGCGCGCGTGGAGACCGACGTGGGAGTCGCCCATATCGCCCTCGATCTCCGAACGCGGAACAAGAGCCGCAACGGAGTCGACGACTATAACATCGATAGCGCCCGAACGGGTCAGAGCTTCGGTTATCTCGAGCGCCTGCTCGCCGTTGTCCGGCTGAGAGACGAGAAGAGAATCGACATCAACGCCGAGATTCGCGGCATACACGGGATCGAGCGCGTGCTCGGCATCGATAAACGCAGCCTCGCCGCCCATTCTCTGAGCCTCGGCGACAACATGGAGCGCGAGAGTGGTTTTACCGGACGACTCGGGGCCGTATATCTCGATTATTCTGCCGCGCGGAAGTCCGCCGATGCCGGTGGCGGCGTCGAGGGTAACGGAGCCGGTCGAGATAGCCTCGACATTCATTGCCGTGTTCTGGCCGAGTCTCATTATCGAGCCCTTGCCGAAATTTTTCTCTATCTGCGATATCGCAGTTTCAAGCGCTTTCTGTTTATCTGCCATGTTCGTTCCGTCCTTTCGGGGAGCTGAAATTTTGTTCGTACAAATGTTCTGTTCTTATTCTACATCATACCCCTGCAAAATGCAAGGGTATTTTGAAAATTATTTTGATCTTGCAAGAAAAGCGATGTTTATGGCGTGGTCGCCGACACGCTCGAAGTCGGTTATGGTATTGAGATAGAGCATACCCGCTTCGGTGTTGCACTCCTTGCGGTTGAGGCGGAATATATGCGAATCCTGGCATTCGAGGGTCAGGTCGTCGATATGCTCTTCGAGGTCTGAGAGTTCCTTTGCCTCGTTGTCGCTGAGCGACTGGTTATCAAACGCCGCCATCGAACGCTCAAGCAATGTAACAACACTGCCGCAGAGCTGGTTGAGCTCCTCCCTCGCGGGGTCGGAGAACTTGAGCCCCTCGCCGATATTGTGCTGAGCCGCTTCGGCGAGGTTTATCGCATGGTCGCCGACGCGCTCGATATCGTTTATCGCGTGGAAGACGCGGGCGATATAATCCGAATCGCTGTCGGTTATATCAAGAGCGTTGAGCTTGACGAGATACGAGGTTATATGATGGTTGAGGTAGTTTATGATCTCTTCGTTTTCCATGACCTTGTCGAGATCTTTGTCGCTGCGGTTTATGAGCGCGTGGGCGCTTGTCTCAAAGTTATCGCGCGCGAGCTTCGCCATGCGGGCGACCTCCTTGCTGACCTGCATGACAGCGAAGGGGGGCGTATTGAGCAGACGGTCGTCGATGAACTTGCAGTGCATCTCGCTCTCGCTGTCGTCCTTGCCGGGAACGAGCAGGCAGGAGAGCTTGACGAGAACTTTCGCAAACGGGAACATAACAACGGTCGAGACGATATTGAATACGATATGCGATATGGCTATCTGCGCCATCGGGTCGGGCGACAGTTTCTCTATCCACTCGACATAGGGAGTGAGCAGGGCGATAAGAATGAATATGCCCGTGCCGATGAGATTGAATAGCAGGTGGATAACTGCGGCACGCTTTGAATTTTTCTTCGCGCCGACGGTCGAGAAGAGTGCCGTGAGGCAGGTTCCGATATTCTGGCCGAAGAGGACGAAAACGGAAAATTTGAGCGGCACGAGTCCCTGCATGGCGAGAGTCTGGAGCACGCCGACGGAAGCCGAGGAGCTCTGGAGCACGGCGGTCATGACTATGCCGAGGATAATACCGAACAGCGGGCGCAGAGGCGACTCCGAGACGGTGACGATAAAGTTCATGAAGCCTGCGCTATCTCTGAGCGGAGCCATGGAATCGGACATCATATCGATGCCGAGGAAGAGCAGACCGAAGCCCGTGAATATTGCGCCGAGGTTCTTGACAACGGTCTTTTTCGACGCGAGCATGAGTATAACGCCGACAAGCACCGACGACGCCGCTACGCTCGAAAAGTTCAGCGCGATAAGCAGTGATGTGACGGTAGTACCGATATTCGCGCCCATTATGACGCCGACCGCCTGCGCGAGCGACATCATGCCAGCATTGACGAAGCCGACGACCATGACGGTCGTTGCGGTTGACGACTGGATTATTGCCGTGACGACAAAGCCGACGAGCACTGCGAGGAAGCGGTTTCCGGTAAGCACTTCGAGCATTCTCTTGAGCTTGGCGCCGGCTGCGTTTTCGAGTCCGTCGCCCATCGTCCTGATGCCGAATAGGAACAGACCGAGTCCGCCCGCCATCGACAGAATATTAGCTACGCTCATATTTCAGTCCCCTTATTTTCGTTTTCCTGTCCATTTTCATTTTCCTGTTTATGAGACTCAAAGAAAGCCAAAATCTCACATATATATCTTATCAGCTATTCCTGCAAATGTAAACCGCAAAAACAAATTAAAGCGGCGGAACACGGGTTTATCATCCGTATTCTGCCGCTTTTTGATATCAATTTTTCGCTTTTCTGCGTTTTGTAAAAATTGTCAGCACGGTTAAAAGCGCCGGGAAAAATATGGCGCAGAGTATACCTTTTTTGAGGTCGTCGCCGAATGCGCTCGCCATCATTCCGGCAAAAGTGGGGCCGGAAGAACAGCCGAGATCGCCGCCGAGCGCCAGAAGAGCGAACATCGCCGTTCCGCCGCCTTTTATCCCCGCAGACGCCTTGCTGAACGTTCCCGGCCACATGATACCGACCGAGAAGCCGCACATCGCGACTCCGACAAGCCCGAGCACGGCGGAGGAGCTGAGCGCAATGAGCAGATAAGACGCCATGCACAGCGCGCCGCTGAAAATCATCATGCCGTCGAGGTCGATTTTGTCGCCGAATTTGCCGTATATTACGCGCGACACACCCATAAGCACGGAGAAGAGCATGGGACCCGCGAGGTCGCCGACGGTCTTTGAGACACCGAGACCCTTTTCCGCAAAGGTCGAAGCCCACTGGCTGACCGCCTGCTCGCTCGCGCCGGAGCAGAGTATCAGAAGCATGAATATCCAGAACATCCTGTTGCCGAGCAGCTGTTTGAACGAGAGACCCGTCTCCCCTTCTTCGATAAGCGGGGCTATCGGGACGCGGATAAAGTTCAGGGCGTTGACTATCGGCACGACTGCCCAGATAAGGGCGAGATACTTCCAGTTAGCCGTTGTGAATATCGAGAAATAGAGCGTTGAAATGCCGACGACAGCGACACTGCCCCAGCAATAGAACGAGTGGAGCAGGCTCATCATCTTCTCTTTATTATCCGTCGGGCACGCCTCGACTATCGGGCTGACTATGACTTCGAGCAGTCCGCCGCCGACAGCGTATAGCACAACGGAAATGAGCAGACCGACAAACGGTGAGGGCAGAATCTCCGGCAAAACGGTCAATGAAACAAGTCCTGCCGCCGCGAACACATGAGCCGCAACAGCCGCCGCGCGGTAGCCTATCTTATCGATAAAGAACGCGGAGAGAAAGTCGATGCAAAGCTGGAGAATAAAATTGACGGTTATCAGCGCGGTTATCTTTGAAAGCTCAATGCCGTAGCTCTTATTAAAAGTCAAAAACAGCAGAGGTACAAAGTTGTTGACTATCGCCTGGACGACATAGCCCGCAAAGCAGGCGTTGACGGTCGATTTATAATTTTTCTTCATGAAGCCGCCTTCTTTCTGCGGCGCGGAATAATGAACTCGCGCACGAGCATTATCACCGACAGAGTCAGCGGGAATATGACGGCGCAGAGTATGCCTTTTTTGAGGTCATCGCCGAAGAAGCTCGCCATCATTCCGGCAAATGTCGGACCCGCCGAGCAGCCGATATCGCCGCCGAGGCAGAGAATAGCATACATCGCCGTTCCGCCGCCGTGGAGTGCGGAGGACATCTTGCCTATCGTGCCCGGCCAGAGGATACCGGCGGAAAGTCCGCACACGGCGACGCCGACGAGCCCGAGCACAGGCGATGAGGTCAGCGAAATGAGAAAATAAGAAGCCGTGCAGACGCAGCCGCTCAGGAGCATCATTGAATCGAGATTTATTCTGTTGCCGAACTTGCCGTACATAAAGCGCGACACGCCCATAAGAATCGAGAAGAGCATGGGACCCGCCAGATCGCCGACGGTCTTTGTGAGCCCGAGCGCCTTTTCAGCGAAAGTCGAAGCCCACTGGCTGACCGCCTGTTCGCTCGAACCGGCGCAGAGAATAAGCACCATGAATATCCAAAAAGCCTTTGTTTTGAGCATATCCTTTATCGAGAGCTTCTCCTCGTCCTCGCCGACGACGGGCGCTATGGGCACGCGGGTGAACATAACAGCGTTGACTATCGGGAGAATTGCCCATATCAGCGACATTATCTTCCAATTATCCGTCGAGAACAGGGCGAAAAACAGGGTGGATATGCCGACCGCCGCGACGCTGCCCCAGCAATAGAACGAATGGAGCAGGCAGAGCAGCTGATTTGAATTTGTCGAGGGGCAGGAGTTGACTATCGGATTTATCGTGATATCCAAAAGACCCGCTCCGACTGCGTAGCAGAACACGGAGATGAGCAGTCCAGCGAAAGCCGAGGGCAGTATCTCCGGCAGAATCGTCATGAAAATAAGACCCGTCGCGCACATCGCATGGGCGAGCACCGTTGAAGCGCGGTAGCCGATGCGGTCGACGAACAGCACGGCGGTCAGATCGACGAATATCTGAATAAAGAAGTTCGCGGTGATTAAAACGGTTATTTTCGAGAGCTCGATGCCGTACTGCGCCTGAAAGGTCAAAAACAGCAGCGGCGCGAAATTGTTGACGACCGCCTGAACGACGAACGCCGTAAAGCTCGCCGCAACCGTATGTTTATAGCCTATCTTTTTCATTTTCGTTCCCCCAACAGAGAATTGCACACAAAAGGCATTTTAGCACAAAGCGGAAGTTAAATCCATAGATTTTGAAAAAAGGGCAAGGTGCTCAAAAATTGCAGAAATGCGGCGGCGCGGCACATAAAGTTGACGAAAAATTGCAGCCGATTCAGGGCGAAAAATTGTAGAATTCAATTTTGGGCAAAAGTAAAAAGCCTTGAAACAATCAAGTTCCAAGGCTTTTTATGGAGCTGCTAACCAGATTCGAACTGGTGACCTCATCCTTACCAAGGATGTGCTCTGCCACCTGAGCCATAGCAGCGAATGGCGACCCGGAACGGTCTCGAACCGTCGACCTCTAGCGTGACAGGCTAGCGCTCTAACCAACTGAGCTACCGGGCCAATTTGTCGGCTCTCACCGAACGCACATTATAATAACATAAGATTCCGGGTTTTGCAATACCTAATTTTAATTTTTTTTGCGCTTCGTGCTGTTTTTTGACACGCTTTATAGGATATTGTGATTTTTTATCAAGAAAAGCTGTTGACTTACGCCTTATCGCTCCCGTTGGCAAATCTTGCGTAGCGGCGCATCGGCAGAG
>ENA-OROM01000961-OROM01000961.1-human-gut-metagenome-genome-assembly--contig:-NODE-961-length-31081-cov-8.659415_pt1 | contig 31081 bp, 18 predicted proteins | sample MGYA00242129_ERZ509050 | MGnify/ENA primary metagenome ERZ509050 (study PRJEB26280, sample SAMEA2338701) | human gut metagenome | biome: human gut; feature: human-associated habitat; material: faeces...
GACCGTCTCCCGCGGATGCCGGACTGCTGCCCGCATTCCCGCTGTAAGCGCGCCGGCTGCCGTTCCCCTGCCGATAGGTACGCTGCTCCTGCGGCATTCCGTTTTCCGCCTCGGCAAAGGTACAGATCTGTTCACAGATGATCTTGGCGTTTTTATCCTCCTCCACGTTGGCATGTCCGCGGATAAATACCTTCTCATCCTCATTCAGCAGCGTATGGTAGCGCTCATACTCGCCAGGGAATACGATTACCTCCACCGTGCCGAACAGATCCTCGAGCGAGAGAAACGCCATCGTTTTATTGTTCTTCGTATATTTGATGGTCTTCTCCGTAATCATTCCGCCGATGATGACCTTCTGGTTATCCCGCAGCTTGACCTCGCCGCTCTCCTCGTCCAGCAGAAAGTCCGACGTCACCGCCGATATAATTTTGCGCCATTTTTCCTCGTATTCCTCCAGTGGATGACCGGTCAGATAGATGCCGATGACTTCCTTCTCAAAGCCGAGCTTGATCTCCTTGCTGTACTCTCCGACGTTGGGATACTGAATCTCATAGGCTTTTTTCTCCTCCTCCGACACCAGATCAAACAGGCTCATCTGTCCCGCCAGCGACTTCTTTTTCGTCTGCACCTGCTGATCCATCAGGGCATTGTACACCATCATCATCTGCTGCCTGTTGCCGTCTAAGGTATCACAGGCGCCGGATTTGATGAGATTTTCGACAGTGCGCTTGTTTACCTCAGAGTCCGCCACCCGCTCAATAAAATTCTGCAGGGTGCGGTAGGGACCGTTCTGATTCCGCTCCGCTATGATCGCATCCACCACCGAGCGCCCGATGCTCTTGATGGCGTACAGTCCGTAGCGGATGCCGTCTTTCGTCGCCGAAAAACGTCCCTCGCCCCCGTTGATATCCGGAGCCAGCACTTTGATTCCCATCTGCCTGCAGGTATAGATATACTCTGCCACCTTCCGCGGGTTATCAATCACGGAGGTCATCAGCGCCGCCATAAATTCCACCGGATAATAGTATTTTAAATATGCCGTCTGATATGCGACCACCGCGTATGCCGCCGCATGGGATTTGTTGAATGCGTACTTCGCAAAATCCACCATGGAATCGTAGATCTCGTTCGCCGCCTTCTCACTGATACCGTTTGCAATACAGCCTTTGATCCCCTGCTCCTCATTTCCGTAAACGAAATTGTGGCGCTCCGCATCAATGACATACTGCTTTTTCTTACTCATCGCACGGCGGATGTTATCCGCCTGTCCCATGGAATAGCCTGCAAGATTCTGCACGATCTGCATGACCTGCTCCTGATAGACGATACATCCGTACGTCGGCTCCAGGATCGGTTCCAGTTCCTTGCAGGTGTACGTAATGCTCTCCGGCTCGTTTTTTCCCTTGATGTACTTTGGAATGAAATCCATCGGTCCCGGACGGTACAGAGAGATTCCGGCGATGACATCCTCTAAGCTCTGCGGCTTTAACTCCTTCATGAAGTTCTTCATCCCCGCACTTTCAAGTTGGAAGACGCCCTCGCATTTTCCGGTTCCGATCGCATCCAGCACCTTCTTGTCACCGTAATCAATCTGGACCGCATCCGGATCGCTGTTATCGTTATAATCAATGTGATCGACATCGATCCGCACGCCGTGGTTCTTCTCCACAAGGGCAACGGCATCCTTGATCACGGTAAGCGTCCGAAGTCCGAGGAAATCCATTTTTAACAGACCAAGCTCCTCGATCGTTGTCATGACGAACTGTGTGGTGATTGTACCGTCCGAAGCTCTGGAAAGCGGTACATACTCATCCATCGCCTTCTGTGAAATCACGACACCCGCCGCATGCATGGACGTATGGCGCGGCAGTCCTTCCAGACGTTTTGCCATATCGATGAGTGTATGCACCGTGTCATCCGTCTCGTACATGGTGCGCAGCTCCGGATTCATGGTAAGCGCCTTATCGATGGTGATGTTCAGTTCGTTTGGAATGTTCTTCGCAATCGTATCACAGAAATTGTACGGCAGATCCATCACACGCCCCACATCGCGGATGACTCCGCGCGCAGCCAGCGTACCGAATGTAACGATCTGCGTCACGCAGTCCTTGCCGTATTTCCCGATTACATAGTCAATGACCTCACTTCGTCTCTCATAGCAGAAATCAATATCAATATCCGGCATCGTGACACGCTCCGGATTTAAAAAACGCTCAAACAGAAGATTATACCGGATCGGATCAATATTGGTGATACCGGTCGTGTAGGAGACAAGACTTCCCGCCGCGCTTCCACGCCCCGGTCCGACCGGAATGCCGTGCGTTCTGGCATAATTGATAAAATCCCACACGATCAGGAAGTAATCGACATATCCCATCTTCTGGATAACGGAAAGCTCATAATCAAGCTGCGGCAGCAGCTCGTCATGGCGGTCCGGATAACGCTGGATCAGTCCCTCATGACACAATTTGTTCAGGTACGTCCAGGAATCATACCCGTCCGGCACCGTAAAGTGCGGCAGCTTCGTCACACCGAATTCAATCTCCACATGGCACCGGTCGGCAATCTTCTGGGTATTCTCAATCGCCTGCGCGGCGTAAGGGAAAAGTGCGCGCATCTCCTCCTCGGATTTGACATAATACTGTCCGCCCTCATAGCGCATACGGTTCTCATCGGACAGCTTTTTCCCTGTCTGGAGACACAGCAGGATATCATGCGCCTCCCAGTCCTCCGCATAGGTATAGTGCACGTCGTTGGTGGCGACAAGCTCAATGCCAAGCTCCTGGCTAAGCCGCATCAGGCCGGCATTCACCGTCTTCTGATCCGGGATTCCGTGATCTTGGAGTTCTAGAAAATAATTGCCCTTGCCGAAGCATGCCTCATAGCGCTGCGCCGTCTTCTTCGCCTCGTCATAAAGACCTCTGACCAGGTAGCGCTGCACCTCGCCTGCCAGACAGGCGCTCAACGCAATCAGCCCCTCATGATACTGTTCTAAAAGTTCCATATCGACACGCGGTTTGTAGTAGTATCCCTCCACAAATCCTTTCGACACGATCTTCATGAGATTCTGATACCCCTGGTTATTCTCCGCCAGCAGCACCAGATGATAGTAGCGGTCCTCCCCATGGGACATCTCGCGGTCAAATCTGGAATTCGGCGCCACATAGACCTCGCAGCCCAAAACAGGATTGATCCCTGCCGCCTTCGCTTCTTTATAAAAATCAATCACGCCAAACATTACACCGTGATCCGTGATGGCTCCCGCTGTCATGCCGAGTTCTTTGATTCGTTTTACATATTCCTTGATTTTATTGGAACCGTCCAGCAGACTGTACTCTGTATGGACGTGTAAATGTGCAAATGACATAATAAATCCTCCGTTTTTTCATTATATTATGAACAACGGAATTATTCAAATCTTTTCACGGATCATTCCCGTGCTTTCCATAGCAGAAATAGATAGACAGACACGTCCCGAAATTGTTTGGTTGATGACAGCGGCAGACTCGCCGCTTAAGAACGAGACAGACTCGTCTCTACATTCCAGACAGGAACTCTTCCACAGTTGTTGAGCGTGCAGCAAGTTTCAGCCACTTTTCCAGTGTCTCATCATCCTGTTCCCCTGCAATGCGCTGCTGCTCTTCTGCCGGAATAGTTCCAAGCTCGGCTGCTAATGACAATATACTCTGTGCTACTTTTGACGCTGCAAGTGACTCCGCCATCGGCTTCGCAAGCGTCTCTGCCATCGGCTTCGCAAGCGTTTCCGCCATTGATTCCGCTATCGAAGGTGCCATCAGCTTTGCCCTCCGCTCCGCTTCCTCACGGATATACTCTTCCATCGTCATATAGCCTGCCTCCAATTTTCGATCACGTTTTAGATATTTGACTCTCTCATGAATATTACGGATTTTTTCATCCGGATGCATCTCTGCAACTTCCTCAGTGCTCTGCTTTAAATACGCAAACAGATGCAGTAGTTCAGGTGTTATGTTCTCCCATATACAAGTACCTCCTCTGTGGGAAGTGCCTGTCTACAAAAATTATTATAAATCATTCTTCCGTCAAATGTCTATTAGGCGAAATCACGAATTGTAATGTCTGCGTTTTCACACAGATGCATTTCTTTTTTATTTATGCTATAATTCGTTCCGTGAATTAGCAGAAAGGATCTGATCCATTATGGGAAAAACAGGACTGATTGTTGAGGGCGGCGGCATGAAATGCGCTTACAGTGCCGGCATTCTCGACAGGTTTTTAGATGATAAAATCACATTCGACTATTGTATCGGCGTCTCTGCCGGAGCTGCCAACACCCTCTCCTACCTTGCCGGCCAGCGCGGCAGAAATCTGCGCTTCTATACCGTACACCTTGACGATCCGCGCTATCTTTCCGTCCGCAGCCTGCTTCGGACCGGGAATCTCTTCGGGCTCGAATATATCTACGGAACGCTGACCAACTCAGACGGTGCCGACCCGATTGACTACGATGCCATCATGAAAAATCCGGCTGAATTTTATATGCCGGCAACGGATGCCCTCACAGGAAAGGCAGCCTATTTTTCCAAGTTCGACATCGTGCGCGACGACTACCGCACCATCATGGCGACCTGCGCGCTTCCTGCGTTCTGCCGCCCGGTCAATGTGAACGGACATTTCTACTACGACGGCGGTGTTGCCGATTCTATCCCGGTACACCATGCCTTAGAACACGGCTGCGACAAGGTTGTCATCATCCTGTCAAATCCGCGCGATTTCGTGAAGCAGCCGGAGGCACACCGGCCGATCTACAAGCGCATGCTGCGCAGATATCCCAAGACCATCGAAGGGATCGACCACCGCCATATCAATTATCAGGCTTCGATTGATCTTTCCAACCGGCTGGAAAAAGAGGGACGTGCCTTAATCTTTGCGCCGAGCCGCCATCTGCCGCTTGGCACTTTCTCCAGGGACGCTGCCCTAGAGCAGAAGCTTTATGATCTTGGAGTATCTGATTATGAAGCAAAACGCGCTGCCCTGCAGGAGTTTTTAAAGGCGCAGGGTCACTCATAGGTTTTCTTTAAAAATGCCTCTGCCCCCTCCTGTGTTTTTTCCATGAATTCCCCTATATCCGTCCAGCGGAGCAGAAGTGTATCTTCCGTATAGCCCTGCTTCTTAAAATAAGTTTGGGCATACTGTTGATACGCCTCCTCTGTCAGCGGGTTTCCGTCCGCATCCTTACAGACAATCTGCGCCTCCCCTTCATCACCGCTGTTCCCCGCCACATACAGCCATGACATGGTTGCCAGAGTCTCCACCTTAATCTCATCCTCCAAAACAGACATGGCGTCTGTCGCATAGAGATGCTCCGCTGGCGAAACCCTCAAATCATCATACACAATATAATATTCCTGCAAAGTTTCTTTCGTTTCTTTCCGATACACGGTAAGCTCATCCGCAATCAAATCCGGTTGGGAATCCCCCTCTACAAAAGACGTCTTCAGTTCCTTTAACGTGCCATTCTCCTCCACCCTGTAAAACCTGCTGTACGTATAGATTCCGGTTCCCCCACAGTTCGATACAATCAGCTCCAGTCTGCCATCGTGATCAAGATCTGCTATCGCAAACTGATACATCTCATCTGCGTAATCTGGATCATTCACCCACTGATTCCTTGTCCGCGCAATGACGGCAAGCTGATCGTCCGCATCCTCCACATCGGAATTTTCTGTCTGCTCTTCCGCCTGTGCAATACTTTGTATCTTCTCTGTCTCATCTGAGGAATTTAACTGAGCTTCCTTCGTCTCTCGCTCCGTCTCTCCCATCCCGTCTGCGTGCGGTAAAGCCGTCCCGCACCCGGCAGTTATCGCACAGATAAGCATTCCTGCTATCATGATCTTCCTGTTTTTCATCGCTCCTGTCCCACTTTTGAAAAATACATCGGTATCTATCCTTTTAAAATATGTAGTATCTGTTTTATTTTAATGACTTCACAGGCATTTTTCAATCTTTCGTTTCACTCAAGAACAACGTGTGCGCTTGCCGCACACTTGCGCGCCCTCGCGGTATGCAAAGCATTATTTACCTCACCGCGAGGTGCGCATCCTCGCGGAGCGTTTTTGTGTAATAGGAACGAAGTTCCCTATTACACAAAAAAAGGGGCGGAGGCTTTCTGCCTCCGTCCCTCTTCTCTGTTCCTGTTTTAGATCAACCCTCACGCTTTCACTGCTGCCGTCAGTTCATTTCCGGAGACATCAATCAGAATCGTATCTCCCTCCCTGACTTTATCCGCAAGAATCAGCTTTGCGGAAAGTGTCTCCACATGCTTCTGTAAGAACCGCTTTAACGGTCTTGCACCGTAGATCGGATCATATCCGTTTTCCACGATATACTGCTTTGCCGCATCGGTCAGCTCCACCGTGATCTCACGGTCTGCCAGACGTTTGTTGAGATCTGCAACCAGAAGGTTGATGATGTTACCGATGTTGTCCTTCGTCAGCGGCTTAAACATAATAATCTCATCCAGACGGTTCAAAAACTCCGGACGGAAATGTCCGCGCAGTTCGTCCATAACTGCCGCTTCGCACTCCGGATTGATATCCCCGTTTGCATCGATGCCCTCAAGCAGATGTGCTGATCCAAGGTTCGATGTCATGATGATGATTGTATTCTTAAAATCGACGGTACGTCCCTGTGAATCTGTGATTCGTCCATCGTCCAGTACCTGCAACAGAACGTTGAACACATCCGGATGTGCCTTCTCCACCTCATCAAACAATACCACCGAATACGGCTTTCTGCGCACTGCCTCGGTCAGCTGTCCACCCTCATCGTATCCGACATATCCTGGAGGCGCTCCGATCAGACGGGAGACGGAATATTTCTCCATATACTCACTCATATCAAGACGCACCATATTCGACTCATCATCGAAGAGACTTGCTGCAAGCGCCTTTGCAAGCTCTGTCTTACCAACACCGGTCGGTCCTAAGAACAGGAATGATCCGATCGGCTTACTCGTGTCTTTGATACCTGCTTTGGAACGGATGATTGCTTCCGTCACTTTCGTGACGCCCTCATCCTGGCCGATGACACGTTTGTGCAGTTCCTCGTCGAGATGCAGCGTCTTGTTACGCTCGCTCTCCGTCAGCTTTGCCACCGGAATTCCTGTCCATCTGGAGATGATCCGCGCAATCTCTTCCTCACTGACGTTTTCATGCACCAGGGAAAGGTCGCGTTTCTTCACGGCTTCCTCCTCGATCTCCAACTGCTTCTGTAGCTGTGGCAGCTTGCCGTACTGCAATTCGGCTGCCTTCTCCAGATCGTACTTCTGCTGTGCCATCTTGATCTCATTCTTGACCGCTTCGATCTCCTCACGCAGCTTCTGTACTTTTTCTACCGACTTTTTCTCATTCTCCCACTGCGCTTTCTTCGTGTTGAATTCATCGCGCAGCTCTGCCAGTTCTTTCTGCAGATTTGCCAGACGCTCCTGGCTCAGACGGTCGGTCTCCTTTTTCAGCGCTGTCTCCTCAATCTCCATCTGCATGACACGGCGGTTCAACTCGTCCAGTTCCGTCGGCATGGAATCCAGCTCGGTCTTGATCAGCGCGCACGCCTCATCGACCAGATCGATCGCTTTATCCGGAAGAAAACGATCCGAAATATAACGGTTGGAGAGCACTGCTGCCGATACCAGCGCAGAATCTGTAATCTTAACTCCATGGAAAACCTCGTAGCGTTCCTTCAATCCACGCAGAATGGAGATGGTATCCTCGACCGTCGGCTCATCCACCATTACCGGCTGGAAACGACGCTCGAGCGCCGCATCTTTTTCAATGTATTCGCGGTACTCATCCAGGGTCGTCGCACCGATACAATGCAGTTCACCACGCGCAAGCATCGGCTTTAACAGCTGTCCGGCATCCATCGCACCATCCGTCTTGCCCGCACCCACGATCGTGTGAAGCTCATCAATGAACAGGATAATCTGTCCCTCGGAACTTTTCACCTCATCAAGCACTGCCTTTAACCGCTCCTCGAATTCACCGCGATATTTTGCACCGGCGATCAGCGCACCCATATCCAGTGCAAACAATTTCTTGTCCTTTAAGCCCTCCGGCACATCGCCTTTTACAATTCGCTGGGCAAGCCCCTCGACAACAGCCGTCTTGCCGACACCCGGCTCACCGATCAGCACCGGGTTGTTTTTCGTCTTACGGGACAGAATCCGCACGACATTCCGGATCTCATCATCACGTCCGATGACCGGATCCAGCTTCTGGTCTCTCGCACGGGCTACCATATCATACCCGTACTTCTCCAGCGTGTCGTAGGTTGCTTCCGGATTGTCCGATGTCACGCGCTGATTGCCGCGGACTGTCGAGAGCGCCTGCAAAAACCGTTCTCTGGTAATGCCGTACTCCTTAAAGATCTCCTTCAATGCCTTATTCGGATACTTGATCAGCGCCAGGAACAGATGCTCGACAGAAACATACTCGTCCCCCATCTGCTTCGCCTCATCCTCGGCATGAATGAGCACCTTATTTAAATCCTGTCCGACATAGACCTGACCGCCGGACACCTTGACACGCGCTGCCAGATGCCGCTCGGCGTTATCCATGAAGTGCTCCTTCTGAATCTCCATCTTCTCAATCAGCTTCGGAATCAGTCCATCCTCCTGTCGCATGAGTGCAACCAGAAGATGCTCCTGCTCGATCTCCTGATTTCCATATTCATAGGCAAGCTTCTCGCAATCGTTAATGGCTTCCACTGACTTTTGTGTAAATTTCTGAATGTTCATAAGCGTACCTCTCTTTCTCTTCCTATGATATACAGGCGGCACATATCTATGCGCCGCCTGCTTTGTTCTCCCTGTTACAATTATGTTATAGCACCAGTTGTTAGCACTGTCAAGAGGTGAGTGCTAATTTTTTCAGATAATTTTACCGCCAGCAGAAGCAGGGACTTCCTGCCTAATATGGTCTGCTCTCCAACAGCTCCGAGAGATCCATCTCACAGTCAAAATATGTCTCCTCCACATACTGGATCTTCTCCACGCTTTCCCCCGCCTCCAGGCGGCGGATCGTCTCCTCCACAAGCGGGGCTGTCAGCGGATTGCATTCAAAATCAGCCGCGATGTCCCCGGTCTGGATTGCCTTGAGGGCATCCCTTACCGCATCAAAGGACAGGATAATAATGTCCCCGTCACTGCCAATCGTCCTGCCCGCCTCCCGGATCGCCTCGATAGCGCCAAAGGTCATATTGTCATTCTCGCTGATTACAACATCAATATCCTCGTATTTTTCGAGAAATTCCTTCATAACCTCCTGCCCCTTTGCCTGCGTGAAATCTCCCGACTGGCGCTCCAGCATCACCCAGTTTTCATTCTGCTGGAGAACCTCTGCGAATCCGTCTGTCCGCCCGATCTGTGCAGAGGAGCCCAGCGTCCCCTGGAGAGATACGATATGAACTGTCTCCCCGCTCCGCCCCTGCTTTTCCAGATAATTCTCCAGCCAGTGCCCGGCGTTCCTGCCCTCCTCCGCGAAGTCACTGCCCACCCAGCATGTATACAGGCTGTCGTCCTCCATCTCCGCCCTGCGGTCAGACAGAATCACCGGGATTCCGGCTTCCTTCGCCTCCTCCAGAACGGATTCCCAGCCTGTCTCCACGATCGGGTCGAGCACGATATAATCCACCTCCTGCAGGATCAGATTGCGGATTGCCTTCACCTGGTTCTCCTGCTTCTGCTGTCCGTCCTCGAAGATCAGATAGTAGCCGTTTTCCTGCGTGAACACATCCTTAAAGGACTGTGTGTTGGTGGTTCTCCAGTCGGATTCCGAGCCGACCTGCACATATCCGACCACAATATAGCCGTCCTGCTGCATCGTCTGCTCCGTATCCAGCTGTCCCGCAGTCTCTCTCTGCTCCCCACTCCCACAGCCGGCTGTAAAGAGCAGCTGGCTGGCAAGCAGCGCCGCCGCGATTCCTTTTTTTCCCACAGTCCTCTTCTGAAATATGTTCATATTCCTCCCGCCTTTTCTCCTGCCGGCTGCACCTCCTGCCCGGGGTGCTTTTTTAACGCAGCACGGTATTTTCCCATAGAGGAGCCAAAAGGCTGCCGCATGAAGTGGACAGCCCCTGGACAGCCTTGTTTTTATTTGCTCTTCTCTTTGATCTTTGCAAAGATACTCTGTAATACGATGAAGAAGCAGAGCAGCGCAGCCACCGCAATGTTGGACCACGAGCTGAGCAGCTTGCCGTTCGTCTTCACCAGTGTGGAAATCGTTCCGTTGATAAGTACACCAAAGAAGGAGCCGATGACATTTCCCACACCGCCTGTCAATAATGTACCGCCGATAACGGAGGAAGCAATGGCATCCATCTCAAGTCCGAGTGCCTGCTGCACATTTCCCGACATCGTGTTCAGGCAGTAGCAGATGCCGCCGATCGAGCAGAGGAATGAGGAAAGCACATACGCCTTCAGCTTCGTCTTCTTCACGTCCAGTCCCATCATGGTCGCCGACTGCTCACTTCCTCCGACTGCGTAAAGGCTTCTGCCGAACTTGGTATAGCGGAGCATGAAAAATACGGCTATCAGCACGAGCAGCGCCACGATTACCGATACACGGATAAACGGAACCTGCACCACGCCCTTGTTGTTGGTATAGGAGCCAAACGGAAGGCTGATCTTCGTATTGGCAAGCTTTACAAAAAATGCATTGCTGCTGATGGAGATCTGTTCCGTGCTGATCACGGCTGTCATGCCTCTGGCGAAGAACATTCCCGCCATTGTCACAATGAACGGCTGGATATTCAGATAGCCGACACAGAAGCCCTGCACCACGCCGAACACAATCCCGATGGCAAGCACAAGTATGCAGAGCAGAACCGCATTCATGTTCCAGCGCTCCATGCCGACGGCAAGAATCATGCAGTCCATGGCAACCAGCGAGCCAACGGAAATATCGATGCCGCCGGTCAGCATCACGCAGGTCATTCCACAGGTGATGCAGAGCAGACCCGCATTATTGATAAGGATGTTCAAAAACGTCTGCAGATGTGTGAAGCCCTTATTGGAATAAATCACACAGCCCACGGCATACATCACAAAAAATAACGCGATGGTAATTATCAGAAGAACCGTATTTCCATTTAATTTTTTCGCTTTCATTATGCAGCACCTCCTTTGGCAAGCTGTCTCCTTACAGACATTTTTTTCATAAATGCCTTAAACGGAGGTGCCTGGATTGCCACAATAATGATAACAATGACCGCCTTGTACACCGGTGCCTGCTCGGTCGAGATGCCGAGCGCATACAGGGTGGTGGTGATCGCCTGGATGGTGTACGCACCGATAATAGAGCCTGCCAGCCGGAACTTTCCGCCGCCGAGGCTGTTGCCGCCGAGTGCAACTGCCAGAATCGCATCCAGCTCGAAGTTCAGTCCGATGTTGTTGGAATCCGCAGAGCTGATCCGGGAGGAAGCAACAATACCGGCAATTCCTGCACACAATCCGCAGACAACATAGCACAGGAAAATGATGCGCTCGGAATTGATGCCCGCGATGCGGGAAGCCTTCTTATTGATGCCGACGCTCTGGATATATAAGCCCAGTGCGGTCTTGCGGAGCACCAGCGATGTGATCAGGATGCACACGATGGCAACCACGATCGGTGTCGGCATAAATCCGAGATAGCCGCCGAAGATTTTGAAGGAATCATCCCGGACGTATACGATCATGTTGTTGCAGAGCAGAAGTCCGATTGCCCTCGCCGCCGAAAACAGGATCAGCGTTGCCACCATCGGCTGCACATTCAGATACGATACCAGAAAACCGTTAAACGCACCGCAGGCACATCCCATCAGGATGCCGCCAAGCACACCGACGATCAGCGGCGCTGCAAGGCTGTTGGTGGAGGACACGCCGTAGCCTGCCAGAAGCATGCAGCAGAACGATGCCGCCAGTGACATGACCGAGCCGACGGAAATATCCGTTCCTGCCGAGCAGGACACAACCAGCGTCATGCCGATGGCAAGAACGGCAATCTCACTGCCGCGGTTTAAAATATCAATGATGCGTCCGTACAATACCCCGTTGCGGATGGAGATGGTAAAAAAGTTAAATGCAAAATTTCCTGCCATCACATCATAGATGATATTTACCGCCATCACCAGTATCATACAGAAAATCGGTAAAAACAACGGCTGGCTGACCAGCTTCTTAAACTTACTCATTCCTGCCACCTCCTGCTATGGACTGCATTACATGCCCCTGGGTCAGTTCCTCAGTGATCTCTCCCACTTCCTGACCATCCCTTAATACCACCAGCTTGGAGCATGTTCTAAGCATCTCCTCAATCTCGGAAGAGATGAAGATCAGACTCTTTCCCTGATCCGCAAGCTCGATCACAAGCTTCTGGATCTCAGTCTTTGTCCCGACATCGATACCTCTGGTCGGCTCATCCAGAATAAGGAATTCCGGATCTGTGGCAAGCCAGCGTGCCAGAATCACCTTCTGCTGGTTTCCGCCGGAGAGCTGCCCGATCAGGGTCTCCCTGCTCGCCGTCTTGATCTGCAGCAGCTCGATATACTTGTCTGCGATCTCGTTCTGTCTGCTCATTGGAAGCAGCTTAAACATTCCGCGCTTTGCCTGCATTGCCAGAATTATATTTTCTCGTACAGATAAGTCTGCGATAATGCCCTCTGCCTTTCTGTCGTCCGGAAGAAGTCCCATTCCAAGATTCATCGCATCAATCGGCGCATTGATCTTTGCCTCTTTTCCGTTGACAAACAGCTTACCTGTCTGGTTTTTATCCGCTCCATAGATGACACGCGCCAGCTCACTGCGTCCCGAGCCAAGCAGACCTGTCAGTCCCACGACCTCACCCTTATGTATCTGTAAATCAAACGGCTTGATCTTTCCCTTGTGGCTCATGCCCTGCGCATCGATAACCACCGGCACATTGGTGAAATCCTTCTTCTCTTCTGATTTTACAGCTGCAAGGTCATCAAAATCCTTGCCCATCATCGCTGCGACCAGCTTTACCCTTGGCAGCTCCTCAATCGGATATTCTCCGACCAGTATGCCGTTCCGGAGCACTGTGATCCGGTCACAGACTGCGTATACCTGCTCCAGAAAGTGTGTCACAAACACAATCGCCACACCCTTTTCCTTCAGCTGCCGCATAAGAACGAACAGCTTTTCAACCTCATGGTCATCCAGGGAGGATGTCGGCTCGTCTAAAATCAGTACCTTACAATCCATATCCACCGCTCTTGCAATCGCAATCATCTGCTGGAGCGCCAGTGAATACTCCTCCAGATTTTTGGTTACGTCAATATCAAGATCCAGGCTCTTAATAATCCTGTTGGATTTTGCTGTCATCGTCTTCCAGTCGATGGTTCCAAGCTTTGTCTTCGGCTCCCTGCCGATAAATAAATTTTCTGCCACACTCAAATTCGGGCAAAGATTGACTTCCTGATACACCGTGGATATTCCCTTTTTCTGTGCATCCAGGGTCGAATGATTGACCACCGGTCCATCGATCCCGTCAACGCGTATTTCTCCCGCATCGAACGCGTTGATTCCGGTCAGACACTTGATCAGTGTAGATTTCCCGGCACCATTTTCTCCCATCAGTGCCATGATCTCGCCCTTCCGCAGTGTAAGATCCACATTGTCCAGTGCCTTTACACCCGGAAATGTCATGGTAATCCCCCGCATGGTCAGTACCACATTATGCTCCATTTTACTCCACCCTTTCCTTAAAATTGGGAGAGACCAACCGGCCTCCCCCATTACAAATTCCCTGTCTGTGAAGCAGCTTCTTCTCTGTCCCTGCTATAATGTTTGTCCTGTTGTCAGACCGTCTTAATACTGTGCGTCAACGATCTCCTGTGTAACCACGGTAAGCTCCTGCTCCTCGCCGTTTACCGTGATGGATGAAAGGATGTCCTCATTTACATACCAGTGCTCAACCATGTATACTTCCTTGTCAGGTGTGCTGCCGGACTCTAACTGCTGGATAACATCCTCTACAAACGGAGCTGCAAGCGGGTTGCACTCGAAGTCTGCATTGATGTCGCCGGACATTACATACTCAAGACCTGCGGTGCAGGCATCGAAGGAAATCAGGATCACGTCTCCGTCCACACCATAGGAGATACCTGCTGCCTTCATGGCATCCATCGCACCAAATGCCTCGTTATCGTTCTGGCATACCACTACATTGAACTGTCCCTCGTAGCTCTTGATGTAAGACTCCATAACCTCCTGTCCGCCAGCCTGTGTGAAATCACCGGTCTGGGAATCCAGAATGTTCCAGCCGTTTGCATCTGCGATCTCCTTGAAGCCGTCCGTACGTCCGATCTGTGCGGAAGCACCGGTTGTTCCCTCGATAACGAGCACGTTCACGTCGCTGATGCCCTTTGCATCCGTGTAAGCCTTTAACCACTCACCTGCTGCAAGACCCTCATTCTTGAAGTTGGAGCCTACCCATGAAATATATTTGTCCGAATCATCAATCGTACGGTCAATGACGATAACCGGAATACCTGCCTCCTCGCACTCTGTCAGTACCGTGTCCCAGCCTGTCGATACGATCGGGTCGATGATGATGTAATCCACATCCTGCTCGATGAAGCCACGTACTGCCTCCAGCTGGACTGCCGAATCCTGGTCGCAGTCAACGAACTGGAGATCATATCCGTTCTCTGCCGAGAAGATGGACTGTGCGGAATTCGTGGATGCGGTACGCCAGTCAGACTCATGGCCAACCTGTGCAAAGCCGATTGTGATTACATCCCCGTCAGCTGCGTCTGCCGCATCTGCTGCGTCAGAAGCATCCGCTGCTTCGCTGTCCGCTGCCGTATCTGCGTCTGCTGCATCTGCTGCCGTTGTGTTGCTGCTGTCAGCAGCCTCCTCGCTTCCGCAGCCTGCCAGTAAGGTTGCGCCCATTGCCATGCACATCAATACACTCACTAACTTTTTTTTCATTTTAAAAACCTCCCAAAGTTTTTATTAGATTTGGTTAAGTCCTTAACCATGTACCTATTATAGCTTTCGGACGGTTTAAAAAATACCGACTGGCTTTTGAAATAAGTATAATTTTTTACTAAATTATGAACAGCTCATTCACAATTTTGCCGTATTTTCCTCAAAAGGTGTAATTTTTTTGGAAATGTTGCGTTTTCTTTTGATTTTCTCTGCCCGGCACGGAATCCGCACCCAGATCTCGGTGCCCTGCCCGTAGGTGCTCTGTATCTTCAGTCCGTACTCCCTGCCATAATTGAGCTGGATACGCTGGTTGACATTGAACAGTCCGAAGCCGCCCGTCTCCTCCTGCTCCGGCTCCTGCTCCCCGTCGCGGAGCATGGCGCACACCTGCGCAAGCCGCGCACCGTCCATTCCGATTCCGTCATCCTGCACCTTGAAAATCATGACATCCTGGCAGAGTGCACCGGACACCCGGATATGTCCGCCGCCGCGCTTGTTCTTGATGCCGTGGTAGAGAGCATTCTCCACAAGCGGCTGGAGCGTCAGCTTGATGATCTCATATTCATAGAGTTCCTCCGGAATCGCAATCTCATATTCCAGTATATCCCTGTAGCGGAACTGCTGGATCTCTAAGTAGCTGCGGATGTGCTGCTCCTCCTCCTTTACCGTGATGAACTCCCGCCCCTTGCTTAAGGTTGTCCGAAAAAAGCTTGACAGGGACGACACCATCCTCACGACCTGCTCCGTGTCCTTCGACTCCGCGAGCCAGATGATGTTGTCCAGTGTATTGTACAGAAAATGCGGGTTGATCTGCTCCTGCAGCACGCGCAGCTCCGCCGCGCGCAGATTCAGCTCCTCCACGCGTATATCCTCCACGAGATGCCCGATCTCCTCCACCATCTGGTTAAAGCTGCTGTTCAGAACCGAGAGCTCATCCAGCTCCTCGTCCTGCGCCCGGATCGCAAAATCCCCGCTTCCCGCTGCCTGCGCAGCCTCACACAGCCGCTGGATGGGCTCCGTGATTCCCCGCACAATCCTCCTGCTGACCATCCATGCCCCGAGCAGTATCAGGACGAGAATCACTGTGATCGCCGTGATGGCACTCTCCACATCCGCGCGGATTCCCATCCGCAGCTCCTCCATGTTCGTTGTCTCATAGTAGATATAATACTGGATCTGCTCCTGTATCAGCTCCGTCAGGACGCGGATATTCAGATCCAGACGCTCCATGTTCGTCTCATAAAGCCCGGTCACAAGCGCATCCTTCTCGATCTCCTCCACACGATCCTCCAGCGTGTCAAGACTCTTTAGTATGCTTGACAGCCGGTTCGCGGCGTACTCGGAATCTGCCTCCTCATAGAGCTCGCCGAACACCTCCCGCGCGGCCTGTATCATCCGGTGCGGCTGCTCCGTGTCCACCAGCTCCTCGGCACGCTCCGAATTGACTACGATAATATACATCACGTAGTCCATGTCCTCCTTGAAATTGATGTTGTACGCGTTTGCCTTTGTGATTCTCCTGACAATCCCGTCATACTCGGAGGAAATCTTGTTCGTCATAATCAGAAGATACGCCAGAAGTATGGTCAGCGGCACCACACAGATCAGCAGCAGCATATAGAGCCTGCTCTTTAGTGAAAACCCTCTCTTCAATATCCATCTCCCCTTTTACCCTCTGCTGCGGTACTCACCCGGTGTGCAGCCCTGCGTCTTCTTGAACAGGTTGCTGAAATAATGCGCATCCCGGTAGCCCACCTCAAAGGCAATCTCCGTTACCTTCTTTCCCGTCGTCCTGAGCAGCTCCTTCGCTTTTTCCATGCGGATTCTTGTAAGATATTCTACAAACGTCTCTCCCATTTCCTGACCGAATACCGTGCTGAAATGGCTCGGACTCAGATTTACCTCCGCTGCGACCATATTCAGGGAAATCCCGTCCTTCTCAAAATGATCGTTGATGTAGGTCTTTGCCTTCTGCATGATGCCGTCGTATTTTCCGTCCACCGCCTCACTGCGCAAATCCAGCACCGCCGAAAAAAGCTTCTTAATATATTCCCTGGTCTGCTCAACCGTGGTCAGGTAGGCTACCATCTCCTTCGCATCGCCGCACCGCTCCACGAGATCCCTGCTCTTGTAACCGCTCTTCTCCAGAACGGAAACCGCCGTCACATACAGATCCATCACCACGTACTGGCGCAGGAAGATAGACTTTACATTGCCGTCCCCGAGCTGTGCAAAGTAATCCTCCACGAAGCCGGACACCTCCTCCCTAGTGCCCGTGTACAGAAAAGCCTCCGCCTGCCGCTGGCTCAGGCTGGAGATATTCAGCTCCCCGAGCTTTACATCCTCCAGAACCTCCGCCGCAGTCTCCCCCGGCGTCTCCTCCTCAAGGATCTGGTTGCGCTCTACCGAATAGCGTCTGGAAAAGCACAGGTTGGTCTGCCGGTAGCACTGCTGCAGCTCGCTGAAACGCTCCACCGGTGTCCCGAGCGCCGCGACATACTCCACCGCCGTCTCTCTCCGGAAATACTCTGCCAGCAGGCTTTTTACCTGCTCTGTCGTCTCCGCGAGAGACTGCTGCCCTGTGCCCTTCAGCACAAAATCGTACTCCGCCCGGCTCTGCTTTGCGACAATCAGATTGCCGGACTGCTCCATGTACTTCTCCAGCTCCTGCTCGAAGGCTTTTATCTTCTCCGGCAGGACATCCTCCTTCTCCTCGGAGAACAGCTGGAGCAGCATGATATTGTACTGCTCCGCAATCAGCTCAAGTCCCAGCTCCTTCGCCTCCTGGAACACCGACGCATAGGTATGCTTTCCGGAGACCATGTGCCGGAACAGCCGCTGCCTGCCGGCAGATCTCGCCTCCTCCGGCGCCTGCTGCTTCTGCTTCCCGCGCTCCTCCTCGATCTTCTGACCGATCTTCTTGAGTGTCCCGATCAGCTGTGCACCCGTGACCGGCTTCACCAGATAATCCGTGATTCCGATGTCGATTGCCTCTTTTGCATACTGGAACTCGTCATACCCGCTCAGGAATATGATCTTGGTCTCCGGCAGCTCGTGCTTCACGAGACGGCTCAGCTCCAGTCCATCCATGAACGGCATCTTAATGTCCGTGATCAGAATATCCGGTCTCGTCTTCTGGATGATCGGATAGGCGAGCTCCCCGTCGCCCGCGTCACCAACAAATTCAAAGCCTTCCCCCTGCCAGTCGATGTTGTTCTTTATGCCCTCCCGCATAACGATCTCATCTTCCGCTAAAAAAACCTTTAACATATGAAATTCCCCTCAATACATTTTCCTGTAAAAACCATTGTAAATTCATTTTATCACACCTGCGAACAAAAAACACAGAAGATTTTGGCTGTCCGGGATGCCTATCACCGGATTCTGCTCGATGCAGTCGATACCCTCGTGCAGAAATGTCCCCCCGCATACGCAGGACTTCCGGCGCTCAGGGAACGCATCTATTTAGGTATCCAGCTTCTGGAAAGCTTTGCGCACACCCAGCTGGAGACTTCCCTCTGCAGTCAGTTTGATATGGAATCCATGCAGACACTCTGCCTCCGGATTGCAGTGGAGCTGCTGACACCGCCGCATCAGACGGGATCCGATACGGCAGTGTCATGTTCACACTAATCTTATGAAAACGCCCTGCGGTCTTAAGCTTCCGTGCTCCAATCCGTTCGCGAACAGGCAGTTCTCCGGCTCCGGCAGTCCCCGCTCCCCTGTCCGCACCGGTTCCTCCCCGGCGTTAATGCAGACCTCCAGCGTTTTTTGTCCTTCTTTTTTCTTATAATAATGTAACAATCTGGAATCCTCTCTGACATCCCATACCACTTTTCCGCTCCTTGTCTGCGGATACTGCCTGCGCATCGCAATCAGCTGCTTTACCTGTCCGGTCAGTTCCGCAAAGCTGCCCGCATCGATCTCCTCCCACGGCATGCACTTCCGGTTCGCCTTTGTTCCGCCTCCGTCCATACCGATCTCGGTGCCGTAGTAGATGCCCGGCGCGCCCTGCATGGTGAACAGAACTGTAAGCTGTGCCAGAAACATATCCGCATTTCCGTGGCATCTCTCCATCAGACGATCCGTATCATGGGAATCTAACAGATTAAACAGCACGCGGTCCACCTGCTCGTAGTACATGCTGTAGCACTGGTTGATGCCATGCATAAAATCCGTACCACTCTGTGTCTTATCTGCCCAGAAGTTATTCACGCACGCCAGAAACGGGTAGTTCATCGTCGAATCATACTCGTCGCCGAGCAGCCATGGGAAAGCATCATGCCAGATCTCTCCGAGCAGGAAAAGCTTTGGATTGCACTTTTTCAATTCCAGACGCAGATGTTTTAAAAATGCATGTGAAATCTCGTTGCCGACATCGAAACGGATTCCGTCAACCTTCCAGTCACATACCCAGTGCTTCGCAATGCCGGTAAGATACTCCATCACATCCGGCTCGCTGGTATCAAATTTTGGCATATTGTCGACAAACGCAAAGGAAAAATAATCCCCCCGCTTCGTCGCATGGGTCTGCGCATCGATCGGCCAGCGGTTCACGCAAAACCAGTGGTAGTAGCTGGACTGCGGTCCCTTTTCCAGCACATCCTGCCAGAGCGCGCACTTTGCCCCGCAATGATTAAATACCGCATCGATCATCACACGGAGTCCGAGCGCATGCGCCTCCGCAATCAACACCTTCAGTTCTTCCTCCGTGCCGATATCCGGCTCCACGCTGTGGTAGTCGATCGTGTCGTACCGGTGGTTGGAATCCGACCACAGAATCGGATTTAAGTAAATACCTCCGACGCCGAGGTCTGCAATATAGGCAAGGCGGCTGCGGATTCCCGCCAGATCACCCCCGTAAAACTCCTTCCATGTTGCATCCTCCTGACAAGCCCATTCCCGGCAGGAATGACGCTTTTCTCCTGGATTTTTTCTGCAGAAACGATCCGGGAAAATCTGATACCACACGATATTCTCCGCCCATTCCGGCACCTTCATAATGTCCGCCCGGTTCATCCACGGATAGATAAAACGCTGGATCATCCGGTCCGCTGGAAAGCGCTCTGCCGCTTTCACAAATCCATCCTCATACAGGCAGACGCTCTCCCCGCCGCCGGTGATCTCAAAATGGTACTTGACTCTGCGGTACACCGGTGTGAGGACGGCACTATATACATTTCTGTGCGCCAGTTCCCGCTCCAGTTCCATCGGCACCCGCTCGCCCTGCCAGTTCTGCTCATTTTCGGCAATCCCGGCGGAATACGGGTCGCCCGCCCAGAGGATCACCTCGTCCACATCTTTTCCTGTCTGAATACTTATTTTTAAATGTCTCTCATCAAGCGGATAGCAGTCTAAAAAATACGCCCGATGTGTAATTTCTGCCAGATTCATAGTTTTCCCCCTGTACAAATTTGCTGCAGATCTCCTGTCAGCTGCTCCGGGAACTCCGGATTTCTATTCTACGCACAGTATATCTCTGCGAGGGGAATTTTTCTCACACTATCAATCGCGTAACCTGTACAAAACAATCATTTTTTCTTTCACTTCTATCACAGCATCCGGCCGGAAAGCAGTTCGCTTCCCTCTTCGTAATCCAGGTTCTCATATGCCGCATGCAGTTCTGTCAACAGTTCCCGTTCCTCCGCTGTCAGATGGGCACGCGCAAACCGGGAAAGTCCCTGCTCAATCCCGTTTAAATCACACGCATCAAAAGCTTCCCTAAGCTGCGCCAGAATCTGCTGCTTTTCCTCCGGTATGTCCTCTGCCGTGGCTGCGCCTTCCCCCTGTATCTCCTGCGGCAGATTCTTTAATTCATCCTCGACACTCTCTAACGTGTGCCGGATCGTCTCCAAAAACTCTGTCATATGCTTTTCCATGTATCGGATATTTTCTGTCTTTGCCGCCATTTCCATGATTTCTGCGCTCTCGCTTAACGCCTGTCTGCCGATCTGCTGGCTGGCGCCCTTGATTCCGTGCACTTTCGTTCCGAAAAGCTCCAGCTGCTCCGGCACATAGCCCGGCAGTTCTGCTGCAAGCGATCCCGTCTCCTGCAAAAACGTCTGCAAGAGACGGCGGTATGCCCCATGGTTCATCTGCGCGTGAAGCAGGAAATCCCTGCGCTCTGCGACAGGCAGATAAGTCTCAATCACTTTCTTTAGCTCTGACACATCGATCGGCTTGTCCAGATACGCCGTAAATTCCGGTCTGCGATTCCGATGCTTTAACTCCGCGGTAATATCAGCAGTCATAAGTACCATTGGGATATCGCAAAACTGGCGGATCTCCTTCGCCGCTTCATCGCCATTTTTTTCCGGCATCCTCTGATCCAGAAAAATCAGCTGATACTCCTTCCGCGCTGCCGCCTCCACAGCCTCCTTTCCGTTGCGCACAACATCCAGTGTAAACCGCCACGGCGCTGCGAGTTCCTGGAAAATCTCCTGATTGATCCGCATATCATCCGCGAGCAGAACATGTGCCCCCGGATAGATCCATGTCGGCTGGATCCGCTCCGTATAGACCACTGACTCGCGCAGCAGACTGTCCGTCGTATAGCACACCGCATCATGCAGGGTGCTTCCGCACACCTTCTGCCGGATTTCCACGGTAATCGTGGTTCCCCTGGTGCCGTTGCTCTCGGCGCGGACACTGCCTCCCATACGGTTTGCAAGTTCCTTTACAATGCTAAGTCCCAGTCCGTTTCCCGACTGTCCGCTCTCTGCCGCATAGCTCACATACGAATCAAATCCCTGCCGCAGCTGTTCGCTTGTCATTCCGGTGCCGGTGTCCGACACCCTGCAGCGGACCATCACATCCGAGGAATCCCGGATTGCCTCACAGGTAATCACACAGCGGATCTCGCCCTCCTCTGTGAACTTGACCGCATTTGCGAGCAGATTCTGCAAAATTTCCCGGACGCGCATGGCATCCCCATACATTTTCTCCGGGAATTCTCCCTGTATACAGGCCTCAAACCACACCCTCTTCGACTGCAGATTGATGACACACATGTGTGCCACCTCCTCGAGCACCTGATCCAGCCGGTAGCACTCCGCCATCAGCTCGAACTTTCCTGCCTCAATTCTGGAATAGTCAAGAATCGCATTCACCTGTTCCACAAGGCTGTTCCCAGCTCCCTTGATGTGAAGCAGGAGTGCACGGTCACTTGCCGTGAGTTCCTTGCGGCTGCTTAAAATATCCGTGATTCCGATGATGGCGTGCAGCGGGCTTTTCAGGTCATGGCTCATCTGCGCGAGGAAATCACTTTTCCGCGCCGTCTGCATCTCTGCTTTTCCCTTTAATGCCTGCATCAGCTGCGTCTCTTTTTTCGGGCTGGTAATATCCCAGGCACCGAGAATATATCCACGGAGTCTCCCTGAATAGTACACCGGCGTACACTGACACTGATAATACTGTCCGTTCTTCTCGATCTCCCGGCTCTTTTTTCCCTCCTGTATGGACTTCGCCAGTTCCTCCGCCTCCTGCATGTATCCGCGGTGCCTGCGGCTGTCTCTCTCATACAACTGCATCGGACCCGCAAACAGACTTCTGCCGCTGCGGTTCGCATCAACGCAGTAAAAATTGGTATCCAGCAGTACCACTGCCGTATCCGAGTCATCGTACAGCCGCTCACGCAGAAGCTCGCCCGTATCCATCAGCTGATCCGTCTGGATCAGATAATGAACCGCACCGCAGACACCGGTTGTAGCTGCCAGCATCAGAAGATTGCCCGGAATAGTAAAAAACTTTTCCGCGCACATCGCTGCTGCATTCACGAGCAGCACAATATAGAGCAGATTAGCAATCTGATGCTCATGCATGGTCAGGGAACGGCGCAGATAGGCGTAGGTCCCCATTGCAACGATCGCCGCCGTACATCCGATTAAGTAAATTCTGAAATAAATGTGATAGATTTCCGGCTGCCGGTAGCGCATAAAAACAATCACATTCAGCGCGAGCAGCACACAAAACATAATCCACTGCACCCCGTAGGGGATATGGATTTTCAGAAAATCCATGATATAGATAAGAATCAGATAAAGCACCTGAATTAAGAGCATGTCCTTCAAACGCCCGAACAGTTCTGTCTGTCCGGTGAGCGTAAGGACAACCTGATAGAAATTATATACACCGATCAGTCCGACCAGCAGCGGCAGCAGCCTGTGCTGTCTGGAATATGCACCGGAAGTGGCATATTCCTGCAGTACATACAGCGTATAACAAAGACATATTATCTGAACCAATAATATCATTCAATCTCACTCCGCCCCATCAGAATCCTCTTAATCTCTGTCTTGACAAAGACCGGCTTGTACGGTCTTACAATGTAACCTGCCGCATCCAGATTCCGGCACAGCGTGACCGTCTGTCTGTCGCAGAGCGCCGTGACGAACAGGATCGGCACCGTGTGATCCGTCATCTCCATAATGTGTTTGGCCGTCTCGATACCGTCCATCTCCGGCATATCGATATCCATCAGCACCAGATCCGGCGCCGGATGTTTTTTCAAATACAGCAATGCCTGGTGACCGGATTTCATCAGGATGACATCATATAACGGCTCTAAAATGCCACGCAGCATCTGCAGATTCGTCTTCATATCGTCCACAACCATGATCCGGCAGCGTACCGGCGGCCGTATCATCTCGTTGCGCTCCTTTTCTGCCTCTTCCGTGGAGAAGCCGGATTCCGTCTTCATACGCAATGTAATATGGTAGTTCGCTTCGTTGGACAGATCCAACAGTTCCCCGTCCATCAGACGCACTACGGGTCTTAAATTATGTACGCCAAAATTCTCATAGATGATGGCTTCTCTTCCATCGGAAAGCGTAACCATCGTTCCCTTCGGATAGAGCGGCACATACTTTAGAAGTGTCTCCACTACCTCGCGGTCAAACATGATGCCGCAGCCGCCCATCAGATACTCTGTCGCCTCATACGGTGCGTATGGCTCCTTGTACGGGCGCCTGGACGTAAGTGCATCATAGACATCCGCCACGTGCAGAATCCTGGTAAACATCGTCTGCTGCGCGCCTTCCAGCCCGTCCGGGTATCCGCTTCCGTCCACATTTTCATGGTGATGCAGCACGGCCTCCTTGATATGCGCAGAAATATCCCACCGCTCACTGATAATCTGGTACGACAGTGCTGCGTGGGATTTCATAATCAGATATTCTTCCTGTGTCAGACGTCCCGGCTTGTTTAAGATCTCATCCGGGATCTGCAGCTTTCCGAGGTCATGAAGCAATGCCGCAGTCACAAGATGCCCCAGCTCCACTTCACTCATCCCCATACCCATTCCAATGACGCCGCAGTATACCGCCACGTTCACAGAATGTGCGTAAGTGTAATCGTCGTAGCTTCTTAAGTCCGTAAGATCAAGAGACACATTTCCGCAGGATAAAATCTCCTCCACCATGCGTCTGGCGATCAACTTACATCCGTCAATGTCGCAGGCACGGATGCGCTCCTGTCCCTCCTGCCTTAACTGCGGCGTAATCACACTCTCAATCGTGATGCCCTCTGAAAGTTTATCTTCTATATATATACCGTCGAATCCGTAAGCTTCCAGTTTTTCCAGATAGCTCTCCGTCAATTCGCAATGGCAGCCAATCAACGTTCTTCCGACGGAATCATAAAGGTCGGCTGCAAGAACCATGCCCGGTTCTGCCTCCCTGAGTGGTACATAACGCATAACATTCCTCCTACCTTTCACTGTACCAAGCCGACCTCATAAAGTCAATGAAACTTTTGACCTTATTTTCTAGGATTCGACAGAAACCACCTCGTAATCCTGATCCTCAACCGCCTTCTTTAAGACCTCATCCGCCACGTCGCTGCTAAGCGTCACAACCGCGTTTCCTGCCTCGTGGCTGACTACAGCCTCCTGCACGCCTTCTACCGCTTCGAGTGCCTTCTTGACTCTCGCCTCACAGTGTCCACACATCATACCGTTAATCTTCATTGTCTTTTTCATTGTCTCATTCTCCTTTTTTTGATTTGTTTCTGATTTCTTCTCCAAAGCGTCATCCGGCTCCTTCGCCGCAGCTGCGGCGGTCTGCCCTGTCACCGCATTTTTGATCCTGCGGTCTTTTCCGACGTCATACATCCGGAACAGATTCAGGCGCAGCGCGTTGGTCACAACACAGAAGCTGGATAAGCTCATGGCTGCCGCACCGAACATCGGGTTTAACTGCCAGCCGAACAGCGGAATCCACACGCCTGCCGCAAGAGGAATGCCGATAATATTGTAGAAAAATGCCCAGAACAGATTTTCATGAATATTGCGCAGGGTTGCGCGGCTCAAGCGGATTGCCGCAGGCACATCCGACAGGCGGCTCTTCATCAGCACGACATCCGCGGCATCAATGGCAATATCCGTTCCGGCGCCAATCGCCATTCCGATATCCGCCCTTGTAAGCGCCGGCGCGTCATTGATTCCATCGCCGACCATGACCACTTTGCCCTTTTTCTGCAGTTCTCTTACCACCTGCTCCTTGCCGTCCGGAAGCACGCCGGCGATCACCTCGTCCACGCCTGCCTCTTTTCCGATCGCCTGCGCCGTCCGCTCATTGTCGCCGGTCAGCATCACCACATAGATTCCCATGTTCTGCAGTTCTGCCACCGCACGCGGGCTGTCCTCCTTGATGACATCCGCCACGGCGATTACGCCGAGCAGCTTCTCATCCTTTGCAAAAAACAGCGGCGTCTTGCCCTGCATGGCGAGCTGCTCTGCCTGCCGCTTCATGGCATCGGACACCTTCACGTGCTGCTCGATAAAGATGAGATTGCCGCCGTAAAGCCGTCTTCCATCCCGCACACCGGTCAGACCGTTGCCCGGAAGCGCCATGAAATCGGTCAGCATATCTTCTAAGCCGTCCGCTCCGCCAGATGCTCCGTCTGCCGCAGACGCCCTCTTCCCGCCGGACTGCGCCTTTGCCCCGGCCTGCTCCTTCACGTAGACAAGAACGGCCTTTGCAAGCGGATGCTCGCTCTTCTGCTCCAGAATCCCTGCCGCATGCAGCAGCTCCTCCGCCGGAACGCCTTCCGCCGGAAGGACATCCGTAACCCGCGGCTCTCCGCTCGTGATGGTTCCGGTCTTATCGAGCGCTACAATCTGCATTTTTCCGGTCTCCTCCAGAGAGACTGCCGTCTTGAACATAATACCGTTCTTAGCACCCATGCCGTTTCCGACCATGATGGCTACCGGAGTGGCAAGTCCGAGCGCACACGGGCAGCTGATGACCAGAACAGAGATCGCTCTCGCCAGCGCAAAGCCGACCGGCTTTCCGGCAAGCAGCCACACAATCAGTGTCACGATCGCAATTCCAATGACCGTCGGTACAAATACGCCCGATACCTTATCGGCAATCTTGGCAATCGGCGCCTTGGTCGCCGCGGCATCGCTGACCATCTGGATGATCTGGGATAAGGTTGTATCCTCGCCGACTCTCATCGCCTCGCATTTTAAAAAGCCGGACTGGTTCACGGTCGCCGCGGAGACTTCATCTCCTGGCGCCTTGTCCACCGGTATGCTCTCGCCGGTCAGCGCCGCCTCATTCACGGCACTGCTGCCCTCGAGGATGATACCGTCCACGGGTATGTTCTCCCCCGGGCGCACCACGAAGACGTCTCCCTTTTTGACCTGCGCGACCGGAACCTCCTGTTCCACACCGTCACGCACGATGGTGGCAGTCTTCGGTGCCAGGCTCATCAGGCTCTTGAGCGCATCGGTCGTCTTGCCTTTTGAACGCGCCTCCAGCATTTTTCCGACCGTGATCAGCGTCAAAATCATCGCCGCCGATTCAAAGTAGAACTCGTGCATGTAGCTCATGACCCCGTCCATATCGCCGCGCACCTGTGCATCGGTCATTGCAAAGAGTGCGTAGGTACTGTAACCGAACGCTGCCGTTGCCCCCAGCGCTACGAGTGTATCCATATTCGGTGCCCTGTGCCAGAGACTCTTGAATCCGCTGATAAAGAACTTCTGGTTGATGACCATGATCACCACCGTCAGCAAAAGCTGTACCAGCCCCATCGCCACATGGTTTCCCTCAAAGAACGCCGGCAGCGGCCATCCCCACATCATGTGTCCCATGGAAAAATACATCAGCACTGCCAGAAAACCTACCGAAGCCACCAGTCTCTTTTTTAAAAGAGGCGTCTCCCGATCCTTTAACATATCTTCCTGCGGCATCGCCTCGCCCGCTCCCGCGGTTCCTGCGCCGCCCCGCTTCTTCTCGGCAGCGCCGTATCCGGCATCCTCAACCGCCCGGATGATCTCCATGGGCGCCGCGGTTCCCTCGACGCCCATGGAATTCGTCAGAAGACTCACCGAGCAGGATGTCACACCCGGCACCTCCGCCACTGCTTTTTCCACGCGCGCGCTGCACGCCGCACAGCTCATTCCCGTCACTGTATATTGCTTCATCTTCCTCCCTCTCCCATCTATTTCATCAATTTCTGGAGCACCGTCACCAGTTCGTCGACAGTCTCCTCCCTGCCCTCGCGGATATCATTCGTCACGCAGGTCTTGATATGATTGGCGAGAAGCACCTTGTTAAAACTGTTGAGCGCCGCATTCACAGCCGCCACCTGCACCAGAATATCCGTACAGTAAGCATCCCGCTCCACCATTCCCTTAATTCCGCGAATCTGTCCCTCGATGCGGTTTAAACGGTAAATCATATCCTTGTATTCTTTCTCTGACCGTTCCTTTGTCTTATGGGAACAGCAGCATTCCTTTTCCTCTGCCATACGCTTTGCCCTCTTTCTTACTATTTACCCGCAAGTCTGTTTCTATTCCTCATTTGCAGGCTCATTATATACCCCCTTGGGGTATATTGCAAGTGTTTTATTGTGTTATTTTTCTCATCAAAAAAATCCCGGCCTGTCCAACCGGACCAGCCAGGATCTTTTGGGAATCTGCCGTCATGCGGCAGTCTCTTTTATTTATCCGCAAACCCTCTCCAGAATCTCTGTAAGTGCACTTCCGCTGCTGGTATGGCTTCTCACCACATCCGCATTGCAGCGCTCCGCCTCTGCCACCGCACACCGTACCATCTTATGTGATACGGTGTTGGTGAAGAGAATGATCAGATCCGGTGATCCGATCTGGTTCCCGAGCTTTGCCGGCATCTGTGTAAATACCTTCGCTTTACAGTTATGTTCCTTACAGATCTTTTTATACTGGCAGACCATGCGGTCATGTCCGCCTACAATCACAACACTCATGACTACACCGCCGCAAGCTGCCTGCCGAGATCGGTGCAGGCAGCCACAGCCTCATCGTCCGGTGCCTCCTTACAGATCACGCCTTCGCCGTTCAATACATTCGCGCCTGCGGATGACATGCGGTCTACCCAGTCACGCATCCACTGTCCGTCTCCCCAGCCATAGGAACCGAACAGACCGATGGTCTTGCCTGCCGCAAATCCTTCTACCTCGGTTACGAAAGGCTCCATCTCGCCCTCCTCAAGAACCTCAGCCCCCATTGCCGGGCATCCGAGTGCAAATGCCTTTGCGTTCTTTAACTCCGCTGTAGAGACGCTGCTTACGTCTACCACTGCGGCTTCCTTACCTGCTGCTGTGATTCCGGCGCCGACTGCCTCTGCCATCGCCTGTGTATTTCCTGACTGTGACCAGTATACTACATAAATCTTATCCAACACTTTTCCCTCCTGCTATATCTCTGTATTCTGCTATGTAAGTTAGTCTTGACTAACTTTAGCTATACTATACTAAATAAGAAGGGTTTCGTCAAGTGCAGTAAATGAAATATTTTTCTCATTAGAAAACTGCTATTCCACTTCATCCGCGAACTTCGTCAAGCAGCGCTGATTCTCCTCAAATTCGCAGGTACTCGCATTGTCAAGCACCTTGCGCCCGTAGAAAACGCGCTTTTCCTCCACAGGGATCGACAGTGTCGCCGTACCGTTCTCCGTCTCGTAGGAGACCTCGTCAATTTCCGTCTCGCCAAGCGCCTGATACGCACTGTATAAGGTGTGATCCCTGTATCCGTTCACCATCTCCCAGTAGGAAGCGTACTTGTCACTGGTTAGTCCATACAAATCCAACGTATTATATAGTCCACTGTAATTACGTTCTATATACTCCCGCTCACACCAGTCCAGATGATAGGCATCGCCGGAATATTTTCCCTCATCCACAGCGGTAGCAATCAGCGCCCACAGAACCGAGAACACGAAAAACAGCGCTATCACACATCCTGCAAACTTTACTGCCAGCATCGGCATACTTACCTCATAGTTTCCGGTCTCATCTGAAAATTTCCACAACATTTTCAGATTCTTAATCTTCTTCATATTCCCAGCCCTCTCTCTCAAAGATCCGGCGTACCAGTTCGTCCACCTTCTCCGAATCACGTTCCATGCCCATCAGCTCTGACAGTTCTTCCTCCGACATTCCAAAGGTGCCAAGCAGTGCTGCTGCCACGTCCTGTTTCATGTCATTGTAATATTCCTTGTTTTCTTCATATTCCAGCTTGCGGTAGGAATCACCCGTCTCTCTTCCCAGGATATTCTTTCCCGCCCAGAGTACATACTTTACATCGTTCGGACTGATCTGCTGCCCGGCCGGCCAGTCTAACACCTCCTGGATGCGGAACAGATCTCTCATAAATGCCTGATCGTCGTCATACAGCCGGACGCGCTCTGTATATTTTTTAAACCCCTCCTGTCCATATACCTGATGGGATTTGAGATAATCGTAAAGACCAGTATAATCTCCCGCCACAAGCAGTTCCTCTGCCTCCTGCACAGATGCCTGGTTGTGCTGGCGGGTAATGTGAATCCCCTCCAGCCCAAACACAATCGCCAGCACGAGAAATGTAAGTGCTGTCACTGCCGTAATCACCAGCAGAATCACATTCATCACCTTATCTGCAACATACAGCGGCATGGAGTGAATCACCCTGGCTTTCGTAAGCAGTGTCTCCTTTCGCGCCAGATTTTCCTCATTTTTCCATTTTTCGCCAAGCGGATTTACCTCTCCACAATATGGGCATTTCAGTTTTTTCGCCGGATAATCATATCCGCATTTTTTACATATCATCTTCGCACACGCCCTCGCTTTTATTCCGTAAGATGGGAAAATGCCCGCTCCTGCATCATCCGCTCCAGATTGCTCTGATTATCTTTGTCTGATGGATCATACCCGTCCATCACTTCCTTTATCTCTTCCTCTGTCAATTCATAATGCTCATTTAAATACGCAGAGCAATACTCCCGGTAATAAGCGACTGCCTCCTGTTCTTCATATTTATAATCAGCTGCTTCACTTTTCTGGCAGACAATAAGTGCATCTATGATATAGCTCACATCGCTCAGTCCAGTTGGTTTTTTCTCACGGATAATTCTCTCCAGATACTCTCCCTCAGGTGTTATCAGATAATCCTTTGTATCGTTTTCCAGTGTCTCTACCAGCCGGTACTTGCGAAATGCTTCACCATACAATGTATTGTGCTTTTTCATATAAGTACAGATTCCGCTGTAGTCCTGCTGCTGATACATCTTCTCCAGCTTTTCGAGTACTGCCTGCTCTCTGTTATCCGAAGCAACCGTATGAATACGCATGGCCACATATATACCGGCACTGATCAAAAGTCCCGCCACAATCACAGTAATCAGAACCTTCGCCACCATAGACATCCCTGCTTTCGCCACCCGCTGGGGCTTCTCCTCCCACTGCTGCTTCTCTCTTTTTAAGTCATTGATCGTATCCTCGTGCACCTGCACAGATTTTTCAAAGTTGTCGCCACCACAGTACGGGCAGCGCGGTGCATCGTCTGCATATGACGCACCGCAGTTATTACATACAATCATTCTTTCTCCCTCCGGTGTCTCACAGAACTCCTCTTCAAGTAACACCCTGTATTGCTCTTTGTCTATTATATCAGTTTTTTGCTGTATAGGAAGCATTTTCCTATGAACCGAAAAAGAGGAGCAGTCGCTTGAAACGGGCAGCCCCTTTTGAAGTGAGAAGTAATATGAAAAGAAGCACATCCTACCGATTTCTGATGGAAATGCAGATGGAATATTCGTTTGAGAAAAATGTGAGCATTTCTTCCGGCTGAATGTTTGCATCGGATTC
>ENA-OROM01000993-OROM01000993.1-human-gut-metagenome-genome-assembly--contig:-NODE-993-length-30129-cov-8.959467_pt1 | contig 30129 bp, 30 predicted proteins | sample MGYA00242129_ERZ509050 | MGnify/ENA primary metagenome ERZ509050 (study PRJEB26280, sample SAMEA2338701) | human gut metagenome | biome: human gut; feature: human-associated habitat; material: faeces...
TACCACGATATAAGGAATTACATCACTGGTACTATTGTACCACATTGTCTGCTGAAAGCAAAGAGCTTAATTTAATCTTACGATAATACCTTCTTCTTTTTTCTCTTTCATTTTTCCGATAACGGTAGGGATTGCTCCGAGCGCCACAAACAGATACTGTAGAACCAGATTGCCTATGTAGCTTCCCATATCAATAATTTCTGCGGAAAGTGCCGCAGGGATCAGTCGATAACACTCGAACAGACTATAACCTGCTTCCGCACCGCCGCCCTGATTGAACAGAATGATCGCCCAGTCCACACGGTCTGCGAAATACGTCATAAGGATCATGATCACAGCGCTGATGACCACAGCCTTTTTGGTCAGTTTTCCGCCCAGCATCTCATATCCCTTCAGAACGCACACCGCCATGATCACACCGGATAATGCTGCTACATATCCCAACTGGCTTAAGATCAGAACACTGAGCATTCCCAACAGGGATCCTAACAGGGCACCTACAATACCGCCTACGATGTTTTCTTTCTTCTGCGCCTTCTGCTGTGTCTTCATTGCGATGTCACTGCGCATCTTCGTCTCGCAGTCCGGACATAAATGATAGTATTCACCGCCCATTCTGAACGCTCCGGTCTCTACATTCTGACCGCACAGATCACAGCAGGGGCTGTAACTGTTTGTACGCAGGAATGTCGTTGTAGCTGCAAGTGCTTCGTTCAATGTATCCTTACATTTTTCCGCATTGGACTGTGCCTTCAGTGATACTCTGATATCCAGATTCTTCTGACCAAAACTCGCGATCTTCTTGCTGCTTTTCTGAAACCCTTTCACTGCCTGCTTGTCAAATGTCGACCCGTCAGCGCTTTTTGCCGCCGTATGCAGCACCATCATATATGGATATCTTGCATCGGGTGCATAGACGATAAAGTCAAACCCATCCCGTTCCCCATGAAACAGGCCACCCACTTCATCATAACGCAATCCGGTTCCCATGGCAATCTGCTGATAATTTTCAATCTTCTTTTTCTGATTCATTTTTCTCCCATCCTTTGTAATAAAAAATTAGTAATCGCTCTAAAGCGTTACGAAAATCACACTTTTCCATTTTACACTTTACCGTGTTAACATGCAACCCTATTAGGGGGTTTTTAGCCGATTAACCTATTTGCTATGAAAAAACTGTAGGCACATCTGTGTAACCTACAGTTTTTGAACTTCCTTATAAATAGAACAAGGTAATCGAAATCACGCAAATACGGATTTGCATTCCATCAGCATTTGATTTCAAGGTAACCTAACAGCTTGCTCATATCGTACTCTTCCAGCACACCCAGATTGGAATCATAGAATTTTCCATCATAGTGTACCAGGTAATGACAGAAACGTCCCATCTTTTCCATCATGATACAGCACTTCGGCAGTACAGCGGGTCTACCCTCGGTATATACGATGATGTCGGTATGGTCAATGCCGTAATAGTTCAGTGCAGAGATCACGCGACCCATGGTAGCCTGCCACTCTCTGCAGTCCATCACACTGATCACCTCTGCGATAGTAACACCGGCTAACATTGCGACACAAGCCTGACCGCACAGACCGTCTTCGGGCTGGATGATCACGTTCATGCTGTCGATCTTGCGGATTGGATTCTCAAAGCTGTAAGGGCTGTTCTGATCCATACGGATCAGGGAACCGTTAATATGTAACAGGATCTTGTGAGGCACACCCAGCTCTACTTTTACAGCAGCTTCATCGGTGATCACGATCTCGTAATTGCCCTTCTCCTTGGGATGAAGCTCGCACTGAATGATATTGTTATCCAGAACGATATCTCCCTTGATGACTTCTCTCTGATGGCATACTTCCCATACATTAAAAGGAATCTGAATGGTGTATCCTGCATCCTTTTTCTCTACTTTAGATTCAAAAAAATATCTCATATTTCATTCCTCCGTTGCTTTTGCTGTTCTCGAATATTCTCTTAAGAAAAAGATTAACGAAAGCGGTTACATTTCACATTTATCCTGATTCTAACAAAAAATTACATCCTTGCAAAGAGCTTGCTGAAAAGTACTTAAAAAAAAACATCCTGTCAAAAAAATGTCAAAAGCGCCTGCTTTCAGGCAGACGCTTTACCTATCATTTATTCTCTTATCATAACCCTAAAATTGCAGATGCCACACGGAAATATACCAGTAATGACATTGCATCGACGATGGTCGTTATGAACGGACTCGCCATGACCGCAGGGTCGAATCCCAGCCGTTTCGCCAGGATCGGCAGAAGACATCCGATAATCATAGCGATCACTACTGCCGCCACCAGAGTCAGGCACACGGATGCTGCCACCAGCACCCCTACTTTATCCAATAACAGTAATTTTGCAAAGTTCGCTGCGGAAAGTGTAATACCGCAGATCAGTGCCACGCGGATCTCCTTGAATACGACCTTCGGCACATCCCGGTATTCGATCTCATTCAGGGACAGTCCACGGATGACCGTAACGCTCGCCTGGCTTCCGGCATTTCCGCCGGTATCCATCAGCATGGGAATATATGCCACCAGTACCGCACACACGCTCAGCGCATCTTCAAAAGAAGAAATGATAGCTCCGGTAAATGTAGCTGACACCATCAGAAGAAGCAGCCAGGGAATACGCTTTTTGAAGGTCTCAAATACCCCGGTCTTCATATAAGGCTTATCACTGGGCACGATAGCCGCCATTTTTTCCATATCCTCCGTGGTCTCTTCTTCGATGATATCCACGATATCGTCCACGGTGATAATACCTACCAGCCGGTTCTCATTGTCCACTACCGGCATGGCTGTAAAGTCGTATTTTTTGAACTGTCTGGCAACTTCCTCCTGGTCCATCAGGGTATTGATGGAGATGACATTTTCATGCATGATGTCACCGATGATCTCGTCACCGTCCATGAGCAGCAGATAACGCAGGGCCACGGTTCCCACCAGTCTTCTCTGGGCATCCAGCACATAGCAGATATTGATGGTCTCACTGTCGAGGCCTACCTTACGGATCCGCTCGATGGCCTGATTCACCGTCAGATTCTCCTTCAGGTCTACATACTCGACCGTCATGATGCTTCCGGCGGAATCTTCCGGGTACCGCAGCAGATGATTAATGTCTCTGCGTACCTCAGGGCTTGCGTTGGTCAGAAGTTTTTTGACAATGTTGGCAGGCATCTCTTCCAGCAGGTCAGCCGCATCGTCTGCCATCAGGTTGTTGATGATGTTCGTTGCTTCCTTATCTGACAGGGAGGTGATGATCTTCTGCTGATTGTCCATATCTAAATAGGAAAAAACGTCTGCCGCCAGGTCCTTGGGAAGAATGCGGAAGACTTTGAGCATATCCTCTTCTTCCAGTTCTTCCAGAAGTCCTGCAATATCGGCATCGTTGAGTTCAGCCAGATACTGGCGCAGTTTGGTATACTGCTTGGTGTTAAGAAGCTCTAAGACTTCTTCCAGTTCTTTGATCTGTTCCATGATGATCCTCCTTATGATGTTTTCTATGGGTGTAACTTATGCAGTAACTTCGCCCCGGAAGTGGGTTGTCAGAACTCTTCTGTGTACACTTCATAAAAACCACCACCTTTCTGTAGGATCCATCCAGAACCCCATTCGCAAAATCGCCTCTACGAGGCTTTCCTTTTGCTCTTGACATATATTCTTACGAATGTAAACATTCGACGAATATCCGTCAATATTTAATGGTTCTGAATTGTTAATAATATTTTAACTTTATGACTATTCTTTGTCAATGAAATAAGTTTCTTTCAATTTCTCAATTTTTACCTTTCCGCAGGTGGTTTCTGTCAGGTTTTTCCTGAGACTATCCTCTTTTTCCACCGGGACAAGTAAAATAAATTTTACGTTTTCCGCATAGATGCTGTCCGCAGGAACGATGCCCTGCTGTCCGAAATAGTACTGCAGCTTTCCAACATCATTATAATCCGTTGTCACTTCCAGCTCGCAGCCCTTCCGCATAATGCCGGTCTCACAATGATCCAGCCCCTCCTTCACCGCCTGGGTATAGGCCCGCACCAGGCCGCCGGTGCCGAGCAATGTGCCACCAAAATATCTGGTCACTACCACCGCAATATTGCGGATACCGGATCCGGTCAATACTTCCAGCATCGGACGCCCCGCCGTTCCGGAGGGTTCCCCGTCATCGCTGCACCGGGTCAGTTCGCCTCTGCTTCCTATTATAAATGCAGAACAGTTGTGTCTGGCATCCCAGTATTTTTTCTTCATTTCTTCTATAAAAGCCACTGCTTCTTCCTCGGTTTCACACTTGCGGATCGTAGAGATAAAGCGGGACTTTTTCTCCACGATTTCGCCTTCCCCGCCGGACAAAAGGACTCTATAGTTATCTGTTGCTGTCATGTCACCCATGTATGGCCTCACTTATTTTTAAATTCTTATTTTCTTTTGCTTTCTTTTTCAGTGTAGCATAACTTCTCCAAAATGTGAAACAATTCTAAAAAGCCTTTATTTACATAGCATTATTTGGTATAATGTCTTCGTCTGTATCTCAGACAGAAAGGACTTGTTTTATGAATTATGGAAAAAAAGGTGTCCGTGCGAAGCAGAAGACACTCAACTCTAAATCACAAAAATGGGGAAGAAAAATCGCTCTGACCTGTGTCAAGGTCATGCTGGCAGCTGTCGTAGGCATCGGCATCTGCGGTGTAGCCGCCGGTATCGGTGTTTTCCGCGGCATCCTCTCCTCCACCCCCACGATCCGTCTGTCGGATGTCGTGGCAGTCGGCGAAGCTACCATCGTCTATGACAGAGAGGGCAACGAGATCGACCAGTACGTCAGTACCAACTCCAACCGTCTCTCCGTCGGCATGGACGAGATTCCCGACTACATGGGCAAGGCTTTCGTAGCCATTGAGGATGAACGCTTCTATCAGCATAACGGGATTGATTTCAAGAGTATTATCCGTGCCGGTTACCAGTTTTTTAAGACCGGTGGTGAAGAAGCCCAGGGTGCCAGTACCATTACCCAGCAGCTTCTAAAAAATACCGTCTTTACGGACTGGACCTCCGAGGGTAATAACAAGATCAAAAAAATCAAACGTAAGATTCAGGAGCAGTACCTGGCACTGGAGATTACAAAGTACTACTCCAAGGACGAGATTCTGCTGCGTTATATGAATGCCATCAACCTGGGTCAGAACACCCTGGGTGTGGAATCCGCCTCCTTACGTTACTTCGGTAAACACTGCAGCGAACTGACCATTTCCGAATGTGCGGTCATTGCCAGTATCACGCAGAATCCTTCTAAATACAATCCCATCCGTCATCCGGAAGAGAATGTAAAACGTCGTAAGAAATGTCTGACGAAAATGCTGGAGCTTGGCTTCATCACCCAGGCGCAATACGACGAAGCCATGGCAGATACCGATGCTGTGTACGAGCGGATCGGCCTGTACGACATCGATTATCAGGAGGCCAATGCCACCACAGGTTCCTACTTCTCCGATGCGGTATATGAACAGGTAAAACAGGATCTGATCCTGGCCGGCTATAATGAAACCATGGCAGAGACACTGCTGACCTCCGGCGGTTTACGTGTGGAATCCACGTTAGATCCCAAGATCCAGAATATTCTGAACGAGGAATATGCAGATGCTTCCAACTACCCGGAGAATGTAAAATGGTATCTGAACTATGCTCTTACCATTATCTCTCCCGACGGTACCAAGAATAACTTCAGTAAAGAAAACATGATGACCTGGTTCAAGCAGAACCAGAATTCAAAATTCAACCTGATCTTCTCTTCCCAGGACGATGCCTATGCGGCCGTAGACACTTACCGTTCTGCAATGCTGGCGCAGCTGGGTGTGGAAGACAATGCGGACAATTACGAAGAAACTATCTCCATGACGCCTCAGCCACAGTCCGCTATGGTCATCGAGGAGCAGAACACCGGCTATGTGGTAGCCATGATCGGCGGCCGCGGTGCCAAGGAGGGCCGTAGAACCCTGAACCGCGCCACCAGTGCCAAGCGTCTGCCGGGATCTACCTTCAAGGTAGTGGCCTCCTACGCTCCCGCTCTGGACAGTGCCGGCAAGACCCTGGCTACTGTATACAACGATGCACCGTTTAACTATGCCGACGGTACTCCCGTCCGTAACTGGTACAGGACCGGTTACCGGGGCATCCAGAATATCCGAAGTGCGATCCGTGATTCCCTGAATATCATCGCAGTTAAGAACATCACGGTGATTACTCCGAGACTTGGTTATGATTATCTGCTGAACTTTGGATTTACCACTCTGACCGACGGTGTGCAGGTCGGCAACGAGATCAAGTCCGACGTGAACCAGTCCCTGGCTCTGGGCGGTCTGACCTACGGTGTTACTCCTTACGAACTGACTGGTGCCTACGCAGCTATTGCCAACGGCGGTACTTATGTCACCCCGAAGCTGTACACCAGGGTCACCGATTCCGATGGCAATGTAATTCTGGACAACACCAATCCGGCTACCAGACAGGTCATCAAGGAGACCACTGCTTTCCTGCTGACCAGTGCCATGCAGGATGTAGTTACCTCCGGTACCGGTGGCCGTGTAAATTTCGGCGGTATGGCTATCGCCGGTAAGACCGGTACTACTACCGGACCTACCGATGCCTGGTTTGTAGGATATACCCCTTACTACACCGCTGCTACCTGGACCGGGTACGACAACAATGTTGACCTGAACAGTGCCGAGGACGGTGTCTCCAAGACCTTATGGCGTAAGGTTATGAAGCGTGTTCATGAGGATCTGCCTAACACCCAGTTCCCGGTTCCCTCCGGTATTGTACAGGTAGCGGTATGTTCCCAGTCCGGCAAGCTCCCGATTCCCGGTCTCTGCGATGGTTCCGTCTACACGGAATACTTTGCGGAGGGTACAGAACCTACCGAAAGCTGTGATGTGCACTATCAGGGTGAGATCTGTGCTTACGACGGATTACCCGCAAGCCCCGACTGCCCGTTCAAGTACACCGGTGTTGCCACCATGCCTCTGGTAGAAGATCCTGCATTACAGCAGGGCTCCACTGTCATCATCAATAATCCGGATGGCACGCAGACTGTCAGCACACCAAACACCAGAAGTCAGTGTCAGCATGATGCAACCTTCTTTGCCAATCCGGACTACGAATCTGTGATCAACCAGCAACAGGCCGAGATCAATGCCCGTAATGCTGCAGCGCAGCCGCAGACAGAAGAATAATATGTGAACCATAGAATACCATAGAAATAACAATACCCGCCCCTGTACCACTGCTCCACGCAGCTACAGGGGCGGGTTATTTTTTGCATAAAAAAATCACCGGATCAAACGTTTTCACATTCGATCCGGTGCTCATGATATACCTTATGTTTTCAGATGTTCCTATACAATACCCTGTGCAGTCATGGCGTCTGCAACCTTCAGGAAGCCTGCGATGTTAGCACCTGCTACATAGTTACCTTCCATGCCGTACTTCTTGGCTGCATCATCCAGATTGTGGAAGATATTAACCATGATGGTCTTCAGCTTTGCATCAACCTCTTCGAAGGTCCAGGAAAGTCTCTCACTGTTCTGGCTCATCTCCAGAGCGGAGGTAGCAACACCACCTGCATTGGATGCTTTGCCGGGGCAGAACAGAACGCCGTTCTTCTGGAAGTACTCGGTAGCTTCCATGGTGGTAGGCATGTTAGCGCCCTCTGCTACAGCGAATACGCCGTTAGCAACCAGCTGTTTTGCATCCTCCAGATCCAGTTCGTTCTGGGTTGCGCAAGGAAGAGCTACATCACACTTCACGGTCCATACACCATGCTCACCATTCTTCTTCTCATGATACTGTGCGCTGGGTCTTGCAGCAGCATACTCGGTCAGTCTTGCACGCTTTACTTCCTTTACTTCCTGCAACAGTGCTACATCGATTCCTTCGGGATCATAAATCCAGCCGGTGGAATCAGAACAGGTAACTACCTTGGCACCTAACTGCTCTGCTTTCTGGATAGCGTAGATTGCTACGTTACCGGCACCGGATACAGCCACGGTCTTGCCTGCGATATCCTTGCCATTGCACTTTAACATCTCCTCGGTCAGATACAGCAGGCCATAACCGGTTGCTTCGGTTCTTGCCAGGGATCCGCCATAGCTTAAGCCCTTACCGGTCAGAACACCTTCATACAGGCCGGTCAGTCTCTTGTACTGTCCGTACATATAACCGATTTCTCTTGCGCCGGTACCGATATCACCTGCAGGAACATCGGTATCTGCTCCGATATATTTGTAAAGTTCTGTGATGAAGCTCTGGCAGAAAGCCATGATCTCTCTGTCGGATTTACCCTTGGGATCAAAATCGGAACCACCCTTACCACCGCCGATAGGCAAGCCGGTCAGAGAGTTCTTGAAGGTCTGCTCGAAACCAAGGAACTTGATGATACCTAAGTTAACGGAAGGATGTAAACGTAAGCCTCCCTTGTAAGGTCCGATTGCGGAGTTGAACTGTACACGGAAACCGTTGTTTACCTGTACCTGACCCTTATCATCCACCCAGGGTACACGAAACAGGATCTGTCTCTCGGGAGTTACCAGTCTCTCCAGCAGAGCATCCTTACGATATTTTTCCTCGTTTGCCTCGATCACCACGCGAAGAGATTCCAGAACCTCTTTGACTGCCTGGTGGAACTCGGGCTGTGCAGGATTCTTTGCGACTACCAAATCAAATACTTCATCAACATATGACATTTGAATGTCCTCCTTCAATTGGTATACAGATTCATGACAACCTGGTTGCCATATGCTTTATTATAAAACGACTTTTTTAATTGTACAATAAACTTTATTTCACTAAATCGTAAAAGTTTTTGGCCATTTTCTATAAAAATTGCACAAAAAGGTATGCAAGTATACAATTTGTGCGTTATGATGTACGTTAAATTGCCGAAAGCGGTCGTTTTGTATGCTATAGATATTCTTTCAGAGTCCGGATGTTGGCATTCTCCATCTCGATCAGTTCCTTCGCCAGACTGCGGCAGGGGCTTCCAGCAAACTCTTCATTGTGTGCCAACACCTTCTCCATCTCCAGCACACCGTTATTACTGCCCTTGATGATCATTTCTGCGATATGACTTGTGCTGGTGTTGAGCAGGGTGTTATAACCGATTCCAAAGCGCAGCATCATTTTCTCCATGGCATTCTCCCGGTAGGTCTGGGCCTTGCCCTCCACCAGATTCTGCACTGCCCTGTCATGTAGCCTGGAGTACTGTAATTCCTGTTCCGCCACCACGGCTGCCAGCCTGTCGTCGTAGATTTTGTCCGTAACGGCATCCAGTGCCTTCATGGCCATTTCCGTGTTACGCTGGATCTCCCGGTAGATGTTGATCTCCTGTTTCTTCAGATTGTGATTTCCTGTTTTATTCATAGAAAAAGCTCCTTACCGTTTTTGGTAAGAAGCTTTCCCTGAATTATCTTATTTTATTCCAAGCCCGCAGTGCACCGCTCAAAAATGCTTCGCGTTTCTTCGCTGTCGGGCATTCGCCCTATCATTCGCCGCGCAATACGAATTGCTCCGCAGCCTTCGCTGCTCTCGCAATTCTACCTACATTCGGATTCCGCTGATTTGCTTCCGCAAATTGCTTCTTCCTCATGTAGGTGCGATTTTCTCAAGTTCATAGGTCGCCGTATGCAAGCATCCGCGCCCCTACGAACTTGGAAAATCTGTTATTGTACATATTCACTCTTGACATATCCGATCTGGCCATTGTACCTGATCTTGCTCCAGTCGCCTTCTGTGCCGACCAGTTCCGCGGAATCGCCACCGGAAAGAACTCCCAGACGATCTGCAGTCTCACTGGCGGATGCACGTACATTGATATTGGTGGTAGCGGTCACGGTTCCGATGGTCTCGGCACCGGCTGCGCTCTCTGCCAGCTGCAGGAACTCTGTCTTGATATAGCCTTCCTTACCTTCATAATCTACCTTGGTCCAACCGTTGGCGCGCTGCTCCAGTACCTGAAGCTTCGTACCTCCTGCCACTTTACCCAGCTTATCCGCCTGCTCACTGTCGGAGCTTCTGACATTTACGGTAGTAGTTGTCGTCACATACTGCGGTCCCTGCTCTTCTGCAGGCTGCTCTGTGCCTTCGGCAGAAGTATCCTGACCGTCTGCCGCCTGATCGCCGCCTTCCGCAGAGGTATCTGTATTCTGATCTCCGGCTACCTGATTGGCCAGCTTCTCTCCTACGGCAATGCTTACCTGAGAATCCAGCTCACTGATATACTGCAATACTTCCGGATGATCTACCATCAGTTCATTGTATTCCACTGTGATCTTGTTGTTAAATTCCACAACATCATCCTGCGTGCTTACCGTCTTGATATAATCGTTGACTTCCTCACTGTTCTCGCCGCGCTTGATATACATTTCTCCCTGATCATTGGTGCAGATATAAAGTGCCTGATAACCGGGCACCTCTTCCTCATGACCCACAAATGCAATCTTGTAATATACATAAGCGATCACCGAACCCTCTTCCGGGCCGGTCTTGGTATAAATCTCCAAAGTCGGATAATAATCAATATACTGTGCCAGTTCCAGATAACGATACATGTCTTTGTCGGAGATCTCATCACAAACGGAACGTAACGTTGTCTCATCACCGGTCGCCATGGCATTATAATAAGTAGCTACCAGAGTATATACCGCACCTTCCTCATTTGCTACCAAAGATACATCCTCTGTTGTCGGTTCCGTAGCAATCTCACTGGAGGCTGCCGCTGCGCTCTCTGCGTTCTGCTGCTCCTCACGGTGACGGTTGTTCATACTCAGGCTTACAGATACGGTGACTGCCACTGCCACAACAACGACAGCCGGCAAAACTACTTTACTATGCTTTATGATATAGTTTCCAAGAAAATGTAATTTTTCTTTCCACATATTGCGTCCTTTCCAAATTCTGAAAAAAGTTCTTTAATCGCAAAAAGCCGCAAGCGGCTTCTCTCATCTCTCTCCCTATAATCAAGGTGATGTAAATGCATCCGACAGGAATCGAACCTGCATTAAAGGCGTCGGAGGCCTCCGTTCTATCCATTAGACTACGGATGCAAATATTACAAATTTGTTACATCACCTCGACTATAATATCATAAAACACTACATATGTCCAGTTTAAATTGTTGGAATTATTCAGTTTTTTTCAAACATAATATTCACTCCGGTATTCTACACTATCCTTACTTCCCTCTCTCGGCTGCAATACAGATATAAATGGTCCGACAGAACTTCCTCCGGCGGCAGCTCCGTCCGGTTCACTTCTGCGATCATTTTCTTCAGTTCTTCCCTGTCCTGTTCCCGTTCCCTGGGAACCAGCAGGAATTCATGAACAGAACTGGGGATCATGTAATAATCGCCGCCGATACGCTCTGCCAGCTGCTCCAGCATCCCGGGATACAGAATGCTGCAGGCACCGTAAGTCTTGCGGGAATTCGTCAGGATCATCATGGATACCTTCCTCAAAAATTCCCTCCGGACTTCCTCCGGAAGTTCCTGCAGTGCGTCTCCCAGCACATCCTCCATGGGAATGGTCTCACCGGGAAACAGTCTGGGGGTATTTTTCACTGCAATCTCCAGCAGATCCCTGTCTGTCACCTTCCAGTTGTCCAGATGGGATCTGTAGATGGGGATCATACCGTTGTCCACTCCTGCTTCGTCAAACGCATAGTAGAAGCAGATTGCCAGATCAAGTATCGGAATATACGGCACTTTTTCCAGCTGCTCCCGGTTCTTCTCCCGGTTCACCAGCCGGAAGCACAGTTTCTCCTTTACCTTCTCAAAATCCTGAAAAAAGGAAACATCGATCTTCCGGCCGATTCCGTCCTCCTTATAGATACTGATGATCTTCTTAATAATATCTGCAAAGGTCACGCCACCCTCATAAGCTTCCCAGAAGGAATTAAGATAAATCGTAGGTGTCACATTGTCCTGTCCCTTACGGATCATCAGTCCCTGAAGCAGCACTCCGTTATTCTTCTGCACTTCCCGCAGTTCCACTGTATACTCCTGTCCCAACACTTCGCTGACAGCCTTCTGTACCTTTACTTTAAATGTAGAAATCTCCATAGAATACCTCCATGCCTCTCCGAAGCAGGCTCCCCTCCTGCTTTTTCCCATGTGGTATTTCCGGTGTAAAAATGTAGAAAATAACAAAAGCAATAAGCCATCCCGAAACAGGATAACTTATTGCCTTACAGGTTCTCTTATCGGATATTGCTCAGAACAGTGGTAGTCTCAACAATTATGCACGAGACAGATATTCACCGGTTCTGGTATCGATCTTGATCTTGTCGCCCTGGTTAACGAACAGAGGTACTGCAACAGTAGCTCCGGTCTCAACGGTAGCAGGCTTGCTGGCACCGGTAGCGGTATCACCCTTGAATCCGGGCTCGGTCTCAGTGATCTCCAGTTCTACAAACAGAGGAGGCTCCACGGAGAATACGCTGCCATTGTGGGAGCAGATCTTGCACATCTCGTTCTCTTTTACGAACTTCAGTGCATCGCCTACAGTCTCAGAGTTCAGTGCAACCTGATCGTAAGTCTCGGTATCCATGAAGTAGTACAGATCGCCATCTTCATACAGATACTGCATATCCTTTCTATCAATACGCGCCTGAGGGCACTTCTCAGTAGGACGGAAAGTCTTCTCTACTACACCGCCACTCTTGATGTTCTTCAGCTTGGTTCTTACGAAAGCTGCGCCCTTTCCCGGCTTAACATGCTGGAATTCGATAATCTGGTAAACATTGTTATCATACTCAATGGTAATACCATTTCTGAAATCACCTGCAGAAATCATAATGTATTCCTCCTAAATATTTTCACGTCATAATTCTTTAACATTTTAATATAAAAACATGCACATTTCAACTACTTTTGAAAAATTTTTTCAAATTTCTCGGGAAACTACTGCCTGTTCTCCCGCAGGAAGTCGATAGCCTGCAGATAACCGTCCAGTCCCTGTCCGTAAATCTGCCTGTTACATACCGGTGCTGTCACAGAAATCTTGCGGAACTCTTCTCTGCTCGTAATATCGGAAATATGAATCTCCACCTTGGGAATATCCACGCTTGCCAGAGCATCCCGGATGGCATAGCTGTAATGGGTGTAGGCACCGGGGTTGATCACGATTCCCTCCGTTCCGTCAGAATAAGCCTCCTGGATCCTGTCGATGATGGCTCCTTCATGGTTGCTCTGGAACACCTGGATCTCCTCTCCGGTTTCTTTTGCTTTTTTGTCGATCAGATCCAGTAAATACTGATAGTCCTGTGTTCCGTAGATCTTTTTCTCACGGATTCCCAGAAAATTCAGATTCGGTCCGTTGATCACCAGAATTTTCATCTTTTTTCTCTCCTTTTTTCTCTGTATGTCTTTCTGCTTCCGTAACTGCAGCTGTAACTCTTCCGCCAGTTCATCGGAATGCCTGTTATCCACATCCAGTATAATGTCCGCACATTCCGCATAGATTTTGTCCCGGATCTCCAGCAGTTCCCGGATCCTTGTCAGAGGATCCTCACACTGCAGCAGGGGCCTTGTAGTGTCATTTTTCAGCCTCTCGTAGACCACTTCCGGCGACACTCGCAGATATACCACTGTTCCACACTGATGCAGCAGGGGCCGGTTCACCGGATTGACCGGAGTGCCTCCTCCCACAGACAGGATACGTTCGTATTTCTGTTCCCCGCATTTTCGCAGCAGTTCCGTCTCCAGTTCCCGGAAATAGGATTCACCGTCATCCGCAAAGATCTGTGTGATGCTCCTGCCCTCCTGTCTCTCGATCAGCTTGTCCGTGTCTTCTACCGGCATCCGTAGCAGATAGGACAGTTTCAGTCCCAGTGTTGTCTTCCCCGATCCCATAAAGCCGATCAGGACGATATTCCTTCGTTTGTGTTTCATTTTTTTATTTTCCGTCCTCTGTCTTTTTTGCTTTCTGCATCCGTTCATAGACTTTGTCTGCAAGCCAGGGTTCCACCTGACAGCCTGTCCACAATTCAAAAGCAATGATTCCCTGATAGAGAAGCATCTTCGCACCATTATAGGCTTCACCGCCCTGTGCCTCCACCAGTTCCATAAACCGGGTCTTCGGTGGATTGAAGATCAGATCATATCCGGTGTGTACTCTCTTATAAAATGTGGGATCCTCGATCACCGCCGCATCACAGTCCGGATACATACCCACACTGGTGGCCTGTATTGCCAGATAGCGTTCTCCTTCCGGCAGCGTATCATACGCATCTATAGACAGGGCTTTTGCAAATTTCCGTTTTTTTCCGGTGAGGTGATTCACCTCGTCCGCTATGCTCTGTGCCTTTTCCACCGTACGGTTCAGGATAATGGCCTCTTTCGCCCCCTTATCCAACAGCATCATGGCTACCGCTCTGGCTACTCCTCCGGCTCCCAGGATCAGCACTTTCTGTCCCTTGACTTTGACGCCGTCCTCGCACATGGCCCGGTACAATCCCGGCATATCGGTATTGTAGCCTTTATAGCCCTTTTCCGTGCGGACCAGCGTATTTACAGCACCGATATTTGATGCCAGCGGATCTATGTCATCCAGGTACGGGATCACATCGCTTTTATAGGGAACCGTTACATTTATTCCCAGCAGATTCAGTGCAAAAGCACCCTTCACGGCATCCTCCAGTCTTCCGGTCTCCACATGGAACGGGACATAGGCCAGATTTTTCCCAAGCACCATGGACAGGGTATTGTGGATCACCGGAGACAGGGTGTGCTCCACCGGGTTTCCGATCAGTCCGCAGGTTCTGGTATAGCCATTGATATCATTCAGCATTTTGATTTCCTTTCCGACGCTTTTCTCTATGGTAGAAAAACAGTACGATCTTTTCCAGATATCTCTTGAGTACGATCTGAATCTCTTCTTTCGGATGAATGGGTTTCGTCAGATAGGTCACGATCCCGCATTTCTTAGCTCCCCACACATCGGTGAACAGCTGATCCCCCACAAAAAGTGTGGTATCCACCCCGGTATGCATCTGTTCCATAGCCCGCAGATAACCTTCTCTTCCGGGTTTCCCGGCCTTATAGATATAGGAAGCACCTACTGCATCCGCAAAACTTTTTACGCGGGACTCCTTGTTGTTCGATAACAGCAGTGTCTGAAATCCCAGTTCCCGCAATCTGCCAAAGAACTCTGTTGCCTGCGGTGTTGCCGGTGCCCCGTGCGGTACGAGTGTATTGTCAATATCAAAAATGATTCCGCGATACCCCCGTTCATATAATGTTCTGTAATCTATGCCATAGGCGGAATCCGCCTCATAATCCGGGTAAAACTGATGCAGCATCTGTCTCGCCTTTCGTCTGTTTTATAATGTAATCGGTATTCTCCTCTAGGGAAAATGCCTGAAAATATGCTTCTTCCAACGGAATCCACAGCTGCAGGAAGTCCTGTAGTATGTCCTCTCCGTTCCTCGTGCGGATCCGCTCCGTCTGCGTCTCATGGTCTATATCCAGAAATACTTTCCGGTCCATGTATTCTCCCAGTACCGGATGGCAGCTGTAAGCGCCTTCCACGAATACAAAACCGTTATTTTGTACCGGGAGCCAGTCTCCCGGTGCCATGCGGGAACAGTCAAATCTCTGATAGGAAAATGCTTGTCCCGATGCAAGCTTCGGTATGACTTCCGTCAAAAATCGTTCATAGTGCACATTTCCGCCAGGCTCGCTTCTGCGCTCCTGCGTCCGAAGTGCAGGTGGCAGAAAAAAATCATCCATATGGATCACATCTCCGCCCAGTTCTTTTGCAAGTCTGGCAGCCAGTGTTGTCTTCCCGGCGGCGCATCTGCCGTCAATGGCAATAATGCGCATTCCGGTGGGAAGCACACGCAATTCCTCTGTCAGCTCAGAAACAGTTCTCAGCGATCTCATCCACAGCCTCCACAATGTATTCTCCCAGGCGTCTGCTCTCGACTCCCACGATAGTGGCATGGCATTTACTCATGGGGATCAGGATCAGTTTTGCATCATTCGAAGCTACCGCTGCTGCCATGGTGGGGGTGATCTCACCTAACATGGCATCCGCCATGACGATTCCCACCGGTCCTACGATCACGTCTGCTCTCTTACTGTTATATACCACGGCATTCTCCCCGGTGGCACCACTTGTCACGCCGCTCTTCATCATATTCGCCGTAGCTGTGGCGTTGGTTCCCACTGCGATCAGTTCCGCCTCCGGAAACCGTTCCTTCAGAGCCTCCAGCAGGCTTCTGCCTACGCCTCCGCCCTGGCCGTCCATTACCATAATACGCATAACTTTACTCCTGCCAAAAATAATACATACATGTTCCATGATAGCATGGCAAATGCTTTTTTGCAATTTATCTTGACAAAAAAATGCCCACCCTTTATTATGTATTATGCTTCAGGAAGGAGCTTAACGCCAGAAGGCATATTTATCCCAGAAGGGAAAAGTGTGCCGTTCTGGCTTTTTTGTTACTGTTCAGGTTTCTCCGTCTCGGAGAGGCTTTTTGCGAATGGAGACTCTGAACAGTTATATCTTATCAGGAGGTTTTCCATGAAAAAATTAACTGTTTTAAACAAGAGCATCCTCACTGCTCTGTGTGTTGCCTTATGTGTGGTTCTGCCCATGACTCTGCACGCCATTCCCAAGGGCGGTGTCCTGTTCTCCCCCATGCATCTGCCCGTGCTTCTGTGCGGTCTGGTCTGTGGAGCACCTTTCGGTCTGGTCTGCGGCATTCTCGGACCTCTGGTATCCAGTCTGCTTACCGGTATGCCCGTTTTCGGATATATGCCTGTCATGATGATCGAGTTGGGGCTCTATGGTCTGATCAGCGGTCTGGTCATGCAGTTTCTCCGCAGCGGTAAACTGGTCGTTGATCTGTATGCAGCTCTGGTCATTGCCATGCTGGGTGGCCGTGTGATCACCGGTATCCTGCGCGCACTGATCTTTGCAGGCGGTTCCTACAGCTGGTCTGTCTGGGCTACCGGATATTTCGTATCCTGCCTCCCCGGTATCATTATCCAGCTGATTCTGATCCCCATCCTCTATGTGGCACTGGAACGCGCTCATCTCCTGCCGGTTCGTTACGCTGCTGTTTCTGCTGCCGCAGAGACCGAAGCTGCATAAATCCATACACCCTCGAGCCGGCCGGCTCATCGCATCACAGCAAAATGGCTCCTCTGTCTTACGACAGGAGAGCCATTTTTTGTCTGTAGATCCGTATGAAATAGAGGATTTCCGCCACTGCGGTGATACTCCATGAAAAGACATATAGCAGATACAGGGACGGTATCGTATGGAAATAGGCAAATATGGTGTAAACCCAGATTACACGGAACACGCAGGAACCCATGATGACAATGAACATAGGTATAATGCTCTTGCCCATGGCTCTGGCCGCCGCAATGGTACAGTCCATAAATGCCGAAATACAATACGAAAATCCCATGATCGTCAGACGGTACATACCGGCATTCATAACTGCCTCATCCCTGGTAAACAGGGACAAAAACTCTTCCGAAAAATACCAGTGACACTCCCAGGATCAGACCGATGCCGAAGGAATATGCCAGGCTGATGAGGTAACTGTTCCGCACCCTTTTCTTCTTGCCCGCACCGTAATTCTGTCCCATAAAGCTGCCGCAGGCGGTATAGAATGCTGCCATGACATCGTATACCATGGCATCTGCATTGGTGGCTGCGGAATTGCCTGCCACCATGGTGGCATCAAAGGAATTCACACCCATCTGCACAAAGCTGTTGGCAAACTGGAAAATTACGTTCTGCAATCCGGAGGGCATTCCCAGCTTCAGAATATCCTTCGTAAGTTCCGGATCCAACCGCAGCTTTCCCGGATGCAGGGCATAAATGTCTTTGCAGCGAAGCAGTGCCTGCAGGATTAATGCTGCAGATACATACTGGGAAATGATACTGGCCAATGCCACTCCTGCCACATCCATATGACAGACGATCACAAAAAACAGGTTCAGAATAATATTCAGCACTCCGGAAAAACCAAGATAATACAGAGGCTTCTTCGTATTCCCCACTGCGCTGTACACCGCATTACCAAAGTTGTAAATGGCCAGCGCCGGCATTCCCAGATAATAGATCCGCAGGTACAATACTGCTTTGTCCAAAAGTTCCTCTCTGGTCTTCAGCATTGTCAGCATCCACTCGGATAAGCCGACTCCCAGTACCAGTAACAGCACTCCCATGATCAGGCTGACCAGTGCGGCGGAATGAATCGTCTTCGACAGGCTTTCCCTATCCTTTGCCCCGTAATACAGTGCCGTCAGTACATTGATACCGCCGGACAGACCAATGAGGAATCCGGTAAACATGGTGACCAGTGTGGCTGTGGACCCTACCGCTCCCAGCGACAGGGAACCGGCGAACTGACCGATCACCGCAATATCCGCCATGTTGAAAAGCACTTGTAACAGATTGGACAGCATTAACGGCACGCTGAAGATCAGTATTTTCTTTCCTAAGGGTCCTTCCGTCAGATCCTGCATATTCTGTTTCATTTTCAATCCTATCCTTTTATCTTCTTCCCATATTTGTATCTCTGTTATTACTCTTCCCATCAGCGTCCACTCTGACGAAAAGAACGGTCAAAGAGTTTTTTGCTCCTTGACCGTTCCTTATTCTAGCATATCTTATCTTTCTTTTCTACCGAAAAATCAATTTTTTTGACAACTTATGCTGCCTCTTTTTCTGAATTTTTCCCGGCACCGAACAGCTTGCGGATGCAGCTGTAAGCAACCATAACTCCCAGTACCATAAGCAGTATGGCTACGATCAGCTGTAAGCCGTCTACCAGGAAGGCAGCCTGTCCGGATGCCACATTTTTCACCAGGGCAACTGTCTTCTGGATCAATGCAGTAAAGGTTACGACCAGCATCATTCCCATAGGGAAGTACAGTGTCCAGCCGGTACGACCGGTAGTCTTTAAGAATACTGACAGGGCGATCAATACCAGTGCTGCCAACAGCTGGTTCGCAGAACCGAACAGCGGCCATACATTGTTGTATCCGCCAAGAGTCAGCAGATAACCGAAAAACAAAGTGATCACAGTTGCAAAATACTTATTGGTCAGAACTCTCTGCACGGGAGTCATCTTTGCGGTATCTGTGGTGTCTCCCAGGAACAGCTCCTGGAAGGACATACGCCCGATTCTTGCTACGGAATCCAGAGAAGTCAGTGCCAATGCAGATACACACATGGTCATGAATACAGTTGCTACGGTTACGGGAACCCCCATCTTCTCCAGGAATCCTGCGACACCGGAGGAGAAAATGGAGAACGGTGTACCATCGGGCTTCGTGCCATTGACTGCAACTGCACCGACAACTACCAGTGCAACCACACCCAGCAGACTCTCTACGATCATGGCACCATAACCTACCATGGGCATATCTTTTTCATTGCTGATGGTCTTGGATGAAGTACCGGAGGATACCAGGCTGTGGAAGCCGGATACCGCACCGCAGGCGATGGTGACGAACAGAGTCGGGAACAGGCTGCTGTTACCTACCTGAAAACCGTTAAATGCATTCAGCTCCATATCGGGATGAGCCACAACCACACCAAGTACGGCACCGATGATCATACCCAGCAGCATAAAGGTGGTCATGTAATCTCTGGGCTGCATCAGAAGCCACATGGGCATTACGGACGCAAGGAACAGGTATGCCATGATGATGTAGATCCATGCAGTCTTGGAAGCATAGATGGGAAGATGCATACCTACAGCGAACATTACTACCAACAGACCGATGGCTACGACTGCCTTGAGCCACTCGTTCATCTTGCCGACCTTTTTCTGGATCAGACCGAAGATCACTGCTACAACGATGAACAACATGGAAATGGATGCCGCACTGCCGTTGGCATATGCCACACTGGCATCTTCCAGTCCGGTACCTACGAAGGTACCTGCCACCATATCGGTAAATGCCGCAATGACTAACAGAGTGAACAGCCAGCAGAACAGCATGAACAACTTTCTGCCGGTCTTACCAATGTATTTTTCAATGATCATTCCCATGGATTTTCCTTCGTTCTTCACGGAGGCATACAGCGCACCGAAATCCTGTACGGCACCGAAGAACAGACCGCCGATCAGAAGCCACAGGAGCACGGGAACCCATCCGAATACCGATGCGAGGATGGGACCCGTCACAGGACCTGCTCCGGCGATAGAGGAAAACTGATGAGAAAATACAGTGAATTTGGAGGAAGGCACGAAGTCCTCTCCGTCTTCATGGGTAAAAGCAGGCGTCTTCGCCTTCTCATCAATTCCCCACTTTTTTGCAAGCCATCTTCCGTAGAAGACATAGCCTGCTACCAGCACTACCATTGCGATCAGAATGATTACCAAACTGTTCATTTTTGTTTCCTTCTTTCTTGTGTCTTGTTGTTTTGTCGTGACAGAAAGAAAAATTCTGATTGCCCGTAAAACAAAAAAGCTTTCCGTCTCCGGTGCCCTTAAGCACCCAAAGACGAAAAGCTCTAAGCTCTCCGCGTTACCACTTTGCTTGCCATGTTTTATCACATGACCTCTTGTTCCCATCTCCATGAAATACAAATATCTCATTTCCAACAGGCTTCTAAATAACGGTAGAATACCGGTGACACCTACTTAACTGCTTCAGTGTACTTCTCACAGAGGATAGTCTGTCATACTCACATGCCGTCTCACACCAACCGGCGGCTCTCTGAAATGCTTCCGTATGCAGATCTTGTTCTGTTCATCGAATTTCACTTTCTGTTCGATAGCAAAGATACCACTCTGATTTTATAATGTCAATAGTTTTCTTTTAATTTTTTGTTGATCTATTTTATCATTTTCCCTTTTTATCCGCGATCAGAGGTTTGATAGCGGAATAAATCTCGCTGGTACGTTTGCTGTCCTTGAACTCTTTGTTCAGGGCATTGTTGATTCCCTGTTTGGTCTTGTACTGGCGGATGAATTTTACCACCTGAGGGACTATGGCCTGGTCGGAAAGCACCTTTTCCACTGCCTGGGCCAGTTCATCCGGTTCTTCTGCTGCCTTCTTCTCTGAAGCCTTCTTATCAACAGTTTTCTCCGTCGTTTTCTTTTCTGTCATATTTGCAGTATTCTTCTTCCGGGTATTTCCGCTCTTTTTCCTTACCGTTTTTTTCACGGGTTCCACAGGCACAGGTTCCAGTATCTCAGGCAACGGTTCTTCCAGGATCTGCACGCTCACAAATGCTGGCTCTGCAATCTCCTCTGCATCCACTTCCGCCTTCGGTTCCTCCGTCATTACCGCTGTTGCGTTCTCTGTCTCCTGTTCTGTGATTTCCACTGCCATCGGCTCTGCAGCTTCCACCGACAGAGCCTGCACGCTCTCCTGTTCCGTACTTTCCGTTACTTCCATTGCATTTTCTTCGGTCAGGAGATTTTGTTCCGCCATTGGATTCTTTCCCCACAAGAGATTACGGATAATGCGCACGGGAACTCCCTGTGCTTTCCAGTATACCATCAGACTGGTGAATCCATTGTCCTTGGTCACGATAAAGTAATCCGGGTGTATCCCTTCCTTCTGCTGCTCACAGATCAGGTAACCGAGATACGTTGCCAGCTGGAAATCCAGTGCATTCTTGGTGCCAACTGCCACCTTGTGGTAAATGATCTGTGCCTTCGTCTCATTCAACTTCCGATGCAGGTCAAAAGTCATGCTGTCCGCATTGTCACTGTAGAAAATGCAGACGGTATCCTCCTTCGCCAGCAGTTCCACTCCCTCCATGCCTCGGCTCTTTACATTTTCAAAATCAATCAGATAATAGGCCATTATTTCTCCTCCCCATTTGTTGTATCAATTTCTTCCGCTTTACCAGTCTCTTCCGGTGTCCCCTGCTCCGGTTCCGCAGGTGCATCCTTCTGTTCCACAGTCTCTACAGGCTCTGTGTTTTCTACCGGTCCGGTTGTCTCCGGCGTCCCGGACTCCTCTGCACCTGCCTGCGGCTTTTCCTCCGTCACGGCTTCCGGCTCTTTTGAGATGCCTGTCTTCGTTCTGCTCTCCTCTGTGGCTTTCTTCTTCGCCGGAAGCTTTTCGCGAATGCTTTCTTTCCAGCCGGTGAGCTTCTCATCCCTCCGGTTCTTCCGTTCCCTTCGCTTTGCTGCCCGTTCCTGTCTGGCCTCTTCCTTAATTTCCTGTTTTCTGGCCTGTTTTGCCAGTGCCTTTTCTTCCAGTTCCACTTCCTTGACAGCGGCTTTTTCTATATCCCGGATATAGCGGTCCGCCTTTTTGTGGTTCTTACGGTCCAGGCGGTATGGGTCATACACAAAGTACGATACCGCTCCCAGCACCAGAATCACCACACCGGCAATCGTCAGTACCGGTACGACGATCCCATACTCCGTAAATCCCAGTTCAAAACAGACAAATACGATCAGCATGGCCGGAAACAACAGCAGATACAGAATTCTTGTCACCATATCCAACAATGCATGCTGTCTTTTCCCATTGGTCAGAAGTGTTCCCTCAATAGCGGTATAAAATGCCATAAAAATACACAATTCCGAACCGAAGCCATGAAGATATCCGCAGATTCCGGTCAGAATCAGCGACAGAAAAAACATGCCGAACGCCGTTCCCTGATACCAGGCATTGCGGTACTCCGTCATTCCCTGCAGCTTGTCCTCACTGATGCCGTGCATCCGATAGACATCCTTGCGGATCAGCCGTTCAAATTCTTCGTTATACCGCTGTTCCTCTCTGGTATTGCGCAGGTGGTCTTCCACCGCCTTGCTCATCTGCTCGATATATTCCTGCTCCTTGCGGATCCGTTTGGTTCTGAGCTGCTCCAGCTCATTCTGGCGCCTGACTTCCTCTTCCAGTTTCCGTACCTTTCCGATCCGGGGATTCTTTACCATAATCTCCGGATTCTCCGGAAGCACAGTTGTTTCGTTCTTCTCCTGATTCTCCATTGGGTCCTCTTTCCGTTTATATTATCATCCAATAGCCTTATTATAGATTTTCCGGCCCAGAAAAACAACCTTTTGTTCCCTGTTTTCATTGCTTTGGCTCTTTATCCTGTCACTCGAGAAAAATGCCGCAAGTACCGGCAGCATTACTATAATGGGGAATAAATAACGTACCTGCACTACCGGTCCCAGCAACATAGTCCCAAAGTATAAAAACGGCAGTAAGCTCATCTGGAAGCACCAGTATTTTCTTCGATACAGGCACAACACCATCAAAAAGAACAGGCTCCAGCTGTATAGAGATCCATGAAAAATAACGGAAAGCACCGGCCATTCATTAAAGCAGTTACCACTGACGATCTTTTCCAGCACTTTTTCCAGTGCCGGGAATTTCGACCGATGTTCAATACTGCCATAGCCTTCGATTTCCGAGGAAGTATAGGTAAAGAGCACACCATACCTTGTGTCTGTGCCATAGCCCAGATTTTCCGCCCAGGAGAAATCATCCCAGAACCAGTATCCTCTGGTCAGTTCCAGAAAAGCATCTAGGAACTCGTTCGGATACCGTTTGCCCACTCGTAGCCAGTCTCTCAAAAACTGCCTGGAATTCTCCGTATATGCCGAAGCATTTACCGCGCCCTTGATGGTATCTGCCAGCGGCGCATAATAAGCATCCCAATGATCTCTCGGCACATATTTTTCCAGCAATGCCGCCAGCTCCGGATCCTGCACCTCCAGTTCCTCTCCATGATAATATGCCACTCTGGCAAACTGCTGGATGGGAACGCTGTAAGCCTCGATCTTCGGAGCCTCCAGCCGGGTCCCTATGGCTGTCTGGATCACATTTCGCATTCCGGTCTCTCCCAGTACCAGACAAATCCCCAGAATCAGAATACCCAGTTTTTCCTTTTTCGGCCGCAGGATCAATAACAGCAGCATAAATACCGCCACCGCATATACTGCATTATTACGAAACTGCATCATCAGACAGCCCTCAGCCACCAGAAGAATGTTCATGAGGATTTTCTTTTTTCCGTTGCTGAAATAATTTCTCTCCAGAAAAAGTAAAAAGAACAACGTAAACAATATGGTAAACAAGGTATCCTTTGTGGTACACACCACTAAAACCGTGTTGTATGGGAAAAGCGCCAGAAATAGTGTTGTTACCACCACTGGCCATTTTTTAGCAGTCATCCGCCAGATCATGGACGTTGCATAACCCATGACCAGAGCATACAGCACCATCTGGAATACCGCCATACAGGCCATTCCCGCCTCGTAGGATCCGATGGCCGTTCCAATCTGTAAAAACAGCCGGATCAGCCATGTATGTGCAATGGGCTGCAAGGGATAAAACCATTCCAGGCCCTTATACGCTTCGTTGACCTGTCTGTGAAAATCGTAAGACATGATGATCGGGTAATAAGCCAGCCATACCGGAATCAGGCACAGGAAAATAACGACTGCCGTTACTGCGAATACAATGCCGGACTTCCAATATCTCCCCGACATCGTTGCTTCTCCTCTCGCAGAGAGTCGGTCTATCCCGTCAAGCAACAGATTTGCAAAAGGAAATGCGGCAACACTTAAGCACAGCGCACGGATCAGGATCATCCCTTTGCCCCGGACTCCGCAATCCGTCATTCCCAGATTCTGCAACTGATATCCCATGACCATGGACAAGGCAAACAGGAAGCTGATCACTGCCACATAATAGATTCTGCGCTTCCTGTCCCTTTTCTCCTCTATTTTCCGGAGATTTTGCTCCGTCTGCTGCAACATAGAATAGATTCCCACAGCCAGCAGCACATTCAGAACACTGTAATAGATCCGGTTCACCGGCTGTAAGCTGAACAGATATGCCACCCCGTAGACACCGCACAGAGTCAGAACCGCTCTGCCCGAAGTTCCTTTGTATTTCATCCATTTATCCTTTGCAATATTCAATCGTAAGATGCCTCCATACATTTATTTCCATTTCTTCCACTATATTGAAATTTACACTTTCTGTCAATCATTGTAAGTTCTTTTCTAATTGATATATTGTATATATTCAACAAATATAGTAATGATTCCTATTATTATATTTATGCTTTTCGTGCATTTCTTTTTTTTATAAAAAGAGATATACTATATACAGAAACAAGGAAATGTTTCCACAAACTCATAAACCAACAGAAAGGATGATAGATTATGGCAAAATTATATACGATCACTTTAAATGGCGTTACAGAGGAAACTTACAATCAGGCTACCGATTATATTCAGAAAAACGCACTGCGTCTGAACTACGGTTGCTTCCACCATTGATGTGGAATTTCCCGATGACATCGATCCCGACAAAGCTCCGGAACTTAGCGAAGCCGTGATCCGCGAGGTGCATCAGACTCTGTAATTTTTTTGATTTTTACTTTTGTAAAATAGCAACGCAAAAGTCCGTCGATGCTTTAACGCTCCGACGGACTTTTTTTGCTTTATTCATACTCCGGTTGTCCTACAAATTCCATAAGTTCTTTTGTCTCTCTCACTCCTCTTGCCTTATGCTTGTCTATCTCCTTCTACCGTCATATGAGGATTAACCCCTATGCTTCCGATTTGCACTCTAATATCACGACTTCCGTCATATGCCAGTTTATCAATCGTTTTGTTTCTGATCAGATAATTAACTTTATCTATACGATTGTTCTGTGCCAATCTGCGTGCTAATTCAGCAATTCCAGACTCATTCGTCTCTCCTTTGGTATGGGAAGGCACCACACAAATACTCACATTTTCACATATTTCATCATCTAATTGTTGAAAGAAATAGGATATGTTCCACTAAACATGCATTTTCAGGTATTCATCATATAAGATATCCATGTGCAGCCAGTCATAGTGGTTCCGCATATAGTAACAATGCCCCCGATATCTGCCACTTATTCTGAATCCTGCCTTCTCGTAACACTTAATGGCAGGGGTGTTCGTTTCCAGTACATCCAGATGGACACTATACACTCCCAACACCATAAAGCAGTACCGCAAGAGTATCTGCACGACTTCGGTTCCAATGCCTTTTCCACGCACCGACTTTTCTCCGATGTTAATGGATAACCAGGCTGACATATCCTCAGTTCGATGGTCAATATGACAATATCCAATCAATGTGTCTGTCTCTTTCAGGACAATTCCCATCCGCATGACAGAATGGTCTCTTACCCAACCGGGCATCCGGGTGATGTCCACCACAGAATGCGCATGCTCTATAAAGACACAGGTGGTTTCATCCGACATCCACTTCGCATATAAGCCGACTGCCTCCTCATCATCCCTCAGTACGGATAAAAAAATTTGATTTCCATCTAATCTGCATATATTTTTACTCATCATGCCACCTTACATCTGCTCTGTGTGTTGCGAAGTCCTTGATGTTATTTGAATTATAACATAGAACTTCCTTTTTGGGCACTATATTCTTCGAACATCCGCCGCTTACGCAAAGACCAAAGTCTCCGCAGACAATCCTATAGTCCTGTTCACCTTCACAATCTCATTCAGGCGTACCGGTCTGTATCCATATAACATGCAGCCCACATTATAAGCATTCTCCCTCTGATTCATATATTCCCATGTTTCATCCCTCTTATCGTGAATATGACCGTAAAAGTGCAAGTGACCTCTGTAAGAGCCATTCCATTCCGACATCGGATAATGGCACAGACATATCTCTTTCCCACTATCCGACACGTACAGCATCCTATCGATGGAGTCACAATATCCCATTGCAATCTCATTATCCAGCAGCCTGGTATCATGGTTGCCAAGAACCAGATGCTTATGTCCCTTTAGTTGACTCAGATACCATTCCGCACTTTTTTCGTTTCTATAGCAGAAATCCCCCAAAATATACACATTGTCATCACGATTTACTCTTTGATTCCATAAGGATATCATTGCCTCATCCATGACATCCACATTTTTAAAGGGGCGATGGTCAAAGTCAATTACTCGCCCTGCATCTTGGGCATAAAGGGATACCCGCAGGGTGTTTTCTTAATTTTGCCCTGCCTTCTGGGCATAGAAGTATGCCGCAGGGTGTTTCTTTTATTTCAAATCTTACCTTGTATGCTCTGTCTGTTTCTTCGGGGCAGGTAAATCTCTGCAATATTCGGGATCCCATCACCGCAAAGGGCAAAGCACCCAGAACACACATCCAACTTATGGTTTCCGTCCGGAACCTGCCACGGAGCAGGAAAAACAAGCCCACCGCCACGCCGCAGGCAAGGGGGGAAAAAAGGAACTGCCGCATAGACAGCCCGAAAAACATGGATTCCGTGTAAATGACGATTCTTCAAGTTTTACTCCGTTTACTTCCAACTCATTCTTGCGTTATATATATTGTTTACAGCTTCAATATAGCATATGAAAGAGGGATGGTCGTGGTCGTTCTGCCGCAGGTATCTGTTTTTGATATTCAAATACTGCGTTCTGACAAGCTGCCATTTTCCCCTTTTCTTAATATACTTAGCCTTTTTCTGTATTCCTGCGGAATGAGGGGCTTTGTTCCAATAGTATTCATCCCGATAAGTAAACCCTGTTTTTTTGTGAATAAGTCTGTAAAAATCTTCCTCTGTATCTCTGCATACAATGCAGACATCCATTGAAAACTCGGTAGGATTTCCTCTAACAAAATGAATTTCCCCCGTAGTCAGAGAAGATGTTGAATCCTCACAATCTCCTAAATCACGCTCGTTTAACGCCTTATTAAAGGATTTCCTCGCACATTCTTTTAGATTTCTGCGATCCTCAAAATCTTCACATCTTACAATCTCAAGGTTGTAATCCAAATCTATCGACAACGAAGCATTTTGCACCCCGTCCTTAAATATATATACACGTTTCATCCGCTTTCTCCCTTACAAGCCCATCATTTCACGCACGACACGGTCTGCCATCTTGACCGCACCGACAAGGACGAGCATATTGAATACCAGTTCCTCGATATAGCTCCACACCATCGTGACCGCAGCCACATCGGGATTGACCACGGGCGGGGAAGTCGCAAACACCGAAAAGATAATGCAGGCAAGCACGATGATTGCACCCTCAAGGCACACGGCACAATAACTCTTGATAAAGCTCCTGCCGACATTCTGGCTCGGCTCTCCCGCAAAGAAGAAAGAGGGACGGGAGCGATTGCGGTATAAAGGTACAGCTTGAAAAACCTGCCGTACACCGACATTATCATAATGAACGACAGCACTGTGATGAACAGCCCGCCGATGAGCGTCACCGCCCATAGGGGAATGCTTTCAAAAAAGCCGCAGTCCTCCACGGCTGTCACAATCTCTGTCGGCAACATCGTCTTTTTGCGATTTGACATAGATGCGTCCTCCTTTCGCATAGTTTTAGCCACTTTGTCAAGGTGGCTATGTAAACAAGTACAAGAGAACGCAAAAAACCGCCTACTCTTAAAATCAATAAGAATAAGCGGCTTTGTAATTTGCCTTAGACATATTCAATTTTCATTCTCTTGGTCGGTGCATTTATGACCTTAAAAATAAGCTCGTCAACAAAATCCGTATCTTTTCCTGACTTAATATCCTTCATCATCTGATTAAATGAAACTCTTCCTTCCCATAATATGAATACCGAATTTTAATCCAAGTTCATGTACATAAGAAGCAGGTGTGTAAATCCGCTTCCGTCTGCTGATGACGGAAATCTGCCGGGACTTGGCTGAAAACATGCCCAGTCAATCTTTCCACCTTCACACATCATAAAGAATCCGGTGTCATTATCCAATACTTCAATACCCTTTTGTACATAGTCAGATAATGCCCATTCTCCATCTGCACGATCCATATCATAATCCATAGCGTCGGAATCTGCCAGATGCTCATCCATCAGAATAACCCTTCCATCTTCAGCCGTAACCGCTTCTGCATCAGCCTGTGTATAGGTAACCTTGTATCCTGCTTCCGGTCCGTCCAGTACTGCTCCTCCACGGTCTTCATAGCTATTGCTCGGAAGTGCCTTGACATAATCTTCATCTGCTATTGCTCCAAGATAGTCAGATGCTGCCTGAAACTGGGGATAGCTCATACCATCACCAATAAACAGAAAACATATTTCGGTGCTTTTGCTGTTTCTTCTTGCGTCTGCATTTCTGCAGATACTTCTGTTACGATTGTTTCCTGCTCTGTTGCTGCTGTACTTTCTGTCTGTGCCGGTGACGGTGACTCAGAAGAAGTCTGGTCTGCTGCAGGTGCTCCGGAGCATGCTGCCATAGACATTGCCATTACAACAGCAAGCATACCCTTCATCATACTCTTAATTCTCATAATCGTTTCTCCTCTCTGAAACATGTTTTGTTTTTCCTCTGCTTCACTATACAATACCGTTGTAAAAACCAATGTCCAAAGTAGGAAAAATTTGAGTAAATTCCGACACTTATTTTATGCAGTTCTATCTTTATGAGATTTCATCAACATCATAATACTTAAAATCCCGGAAGCAGGCACTTCCTCCTGTTTCCTCTGCCGCATAGCAGAACAGACCAAACCGGCAACCAGTAAAATGATCCAGTTTGAAGTACAGCTTATGCACGGTTCCGATGGGTAGCCAGTCTCCCTTATTTACCCGGTAATAGCAGCGTGCTTCATCCTTCATGTTACAGAAATCTGCTTCAAGACGAAAATCCATCTGGTGTGATTCAACAACAGTTCCTTCCGTCATATCCAATATACCATCTTCTTTTTTATCCAGCATAAGGACTTCATATTTTCCATGATGTTTTGTAATGCCAACTGCAGCATAACAGCTCTGCAACGCACACAAACCTGCGACATCGCCCTCTTTCAATGCAGAAGCATCAACAGTAACCTCAGCTGCGCAGGACGGATAACTCATCCTTTGCGTAAGCGTATTTACTGCCTGTGTAAGCTCTGTACAAACTTCCCGTGTTGTAATTGTATAGGTTCCCTGCAATGCATCCAGATGATAGTACCGTGGATCTGGATCATGATTAAACTGCCAGCGCGGAAGCAGCCCATTACAGAAATCATCACTTCCCACTAATGGCTGATAAATATATCCTGGTCTGGTACTGTGAACCTCTATTTCTTCCGGCACATGTCCGTTCTGTCCAAAAA
>ENA-OROM01001020-OROM01001020.1-human-gut-metagenome-genome-assembly--contig:-NODE-1020-length-29560-cov-6.039349_pt1 | contig 29560 bp, 18 predicted proteins | sample MGYA00242129_ERZ509050 | MGnify/ENA primary metagenome ERZ509050 (study PRJEB26280, sample SAMEA2338701) | human gut metagenome | biome: human gut; feature: human-associated habitat; material: faeces...
TCGCAAGTTCCTCCTGAGACCACCCCTTCTGCGTGCGGAGGTCTTTTAGTTTTTCTCCGAAGTTCATTGCTAGTGCTCCTTTCCCTAGATGATGTTTTCCCTGAACGTTTGCTCTAAATGTGTTATTGACAAGAGCTAAGAGCGTCGTTATAATCGGGACGGGAAAACAGATTTCGCATTTATTATATCAATGGGAAAATAACCTGTCAAGAGGTTTGCATTGAAATGAGAAGTTTATTTTCTCATAGTGTGCAAAAGATGACACAGCAAAGAGGCTGATAGAAGACGAGGGGGCGAGGAATTGGAGTGCTTTTCGCATGATAGGGGACCGGTTGTCCGTATGGCTCGACCGGAAAACCCCAATGAAATAGATGAATATGTGAATCCGTTCTGCACAAAGCTGGATGAAACCGGATCATTTCAGAGCTACTGTATCGGGCACTTTGAGCACGAGTGGTTGGATGCGCTGGGCCAGATGATCGCGGAGGGGCGAGTACCGATTACGGATGCACCGAGGGTGGATGATCCAACAGAGCTGCGCCACATGTGACGTAAATTAACCCAAAGACTTTTCAAAATGCATTAACCACTTTGTATTTGTTCGACTTTTTCCTTATCTTCTTGTATGGCTTGATTGGTTTTGCGAACTATTTCTAATTCAGCAATAAGATCAGCAATCCGACTTTCTGTTTCTGTAACTAATTGTCTTACTTTTTCAGGTTCAGTACCCAGTGAAATCCCCATTTTATCAAGTTGTGAAGCTGCTCTGTAGTATGTCTGCAGGGCGGCTTCATTTTGCTTGTAGAAGGTATCCTTCTGGGCATGTGTTTTGGATGCATACTCCAACCAAACAGATTTATAGGTGCGGTACGCCTGCAGATTATGAGCCGTTGCTGCATAAATTTTGCTTTTGGAACGTAGCTCTGCAATCTCGTTGCGGAGTTTCGTTTCTTCGCGTTGATATGCACTGATTTGTTTATCAAAATCAGTAGCTGAATGTAGACCATTATCAGCCATGCTGCCCAAGAGTTTTCCAAGCTCTTGAGCATTTGCAATTCCTGCACGGCGTTCCACATTAGCGACTCGACGGGCCAAGCTATCCGCAGAGCTGTCAACTTGCACCATACCTCCTAGCGACTGCGCCAAATCAGCACCACTGATCGCTTTCCGCGTCTTTTCGCTGCCGGTTGGTACATAGCTATACTGCCAACCGGGATATAGACTGATTGCACAGCTTCCTTGCTCGACGTTTCGCTGTACATAGCGTTCCAGAATGAATAACCGCTCAATGTGATATTGCGGCAAATGCACTGTCACTCCGCGCAGGCTCATGGCCATGATCTGATCAGCGGTCAAGCTTACAATCAGTGGCTGCGTCAGATTTTCTTCATCGATTTGTCGAATCAAATCTGTGCCCCGAATTGTGCCATGTGTGCCGTCATCGTAAGTTATATCATATGAAAAAGCCGCGCCGATGTCGGCAGATACAGACCCATCAGGAGTCGTATGAATATGGCTGTTATCAATCATCAGCTTTGCCAGATTGCCACTTGAGTCATGGATTTGCAGCAGAACACCGCGCTTGCCGGCAGAACATATCTGACGTGATGTAAGTCTGACAGATGTATCACAACTCTGTGGATAGTTTGTAGTCAATTCTTGATATAGCTCTGCAATCGACGTACTATGATTTGTGTCAAGGATTCCTGATTTATTCTTTATCGCACTTTCTAAGCCTGCGAGTGTAAATCCATCTCCTAAAGCATCCGCAGGTATCCATGTGCCATCTAAGTCGGCAGCCTTATACAAAAGTTGTCCGGATTGCTTCTTTACCCGTATCTTAACCCCCTCGGACTGAAGCAACTTTACAAAGTCAGCAAAGGTTGAGACATTCGGAAGTATCTTAGCTATGTGATCACGAATAAATAGCTGTTCGGCAGCGTTATCCTCTAAGCGCTCCACGAGGCCGGTATACGTAAACTTGTCGGTATCAGCCAAAGATGTATCTCTGATTGCGCGCCCCGAACCATACAGCAAGTAAGTCATGTGCTTGCCTCGCTGGCAAACAGAAATGCCCAGTTCCTGTGTCATTTGCAGGAACTGGGCATAATTGGTGGCACGCTCCAGGCAGAAGTTGAGCTTCTTGCGGACTTCAGTGCGATTGCTGATTGTGCGTTTCTTCTGTACGTAAGTAGGGTAGAGCTGGCCTAGCTGTTGCGGGTCTTTAATAATGGACAACTGTGCTTCCATACAGAGCCGATCCGAGATACTACGGATTTGCTGCGCGGTGCGGTAGGGAACAGTGCGCAGCTTTTTATAATCATAAAAAGAAACGGCGTTGATAATAATGTGGTTATGTATAGAATCTTTATTGATATGGGTAGCAACGACAAACTCGAATTTTCCATCGGTAAATTCCATCGCAAGCTTGCGACCTAACTTGTGGGCCAGCTCCGGCGTGACGGCATCATCCGGTGAAAAGGATTGAATGAGATGGTAGGCAAGATTCCCTTGTTTTTTCGCACTTGTATTTCGTGCTTTGAGCGCCATTGCTGCAGTAATGGAAAAATCAAGCACAGCAGTCTGTGGGGCAGTATTGTAACCTGAAATCAATTCCTGCCCATCGGTTTTGTCAGGATTTTCTATGTAGTTGATTGCATCGCCAAGCCGAACTTTTACCGCATGAATTTTGGTGATAGCCATAGTAGATTCCTTCTATGTTAGAAACAGGTGAAGATTGCCACTCAGAGCCGGGTGAAAGTCGTCAATAACAGACAAAAACAAATAGCGATTCTCGCACGCCCGCTTACGAAAGACATGATTGGGGTTTGCATAATATTTCGCTGCATACATATTAGACTAGTTTTCGCAGAGCTTTCACCAATCGTTCCTGATAGAGCGACTTCAGCTGTAAATATTCACGTCGCAACTGCTCAACATCATTGGTGGCAACAGATTGATTCGTGTTGCAGCGTTTAGCCACTTGGTTAATGTTACCTGAGATATGACTCAAGCTAGATGAGATTTCTTTTATAACAGAAAAATCATAATGCTTGACTTTACCGGTAAGCAGCATTTCCCGACAAAAAGCCGAAAAATTAGGCATCTCACTTTCTGCCATTTTTGCTGCTACAGATAGCCATTCATCTTCTGTGAAGTATACCGGCTTGCAAATGGGCCGTGTTCGATTAGTAGTGGACAAAGCAAAATTCTCCATTCTGCATCTTTGCTGATTACTATAAAACGGGTTTTAGGGTGTCCCCTAAATGGCGCATGTGAATTTCACATGCAATGCTTGCTAACGTTCGCTTTCGCTCACGTTACCCCTTCGGGCCGCCCCGGCGGTTCTTCCGGCGAAACCAGAACAGCCCGGTTCCGATAAAAACGATGGGCAAAAAGTCCAGCACATTCCAAAACGGATTTGCTGGCGTTTTGCTCTTCTGTACAGGTTGAGAAGGGGTTGGCTCCGGTGTCGGCGTTGCGGACGGCACAGCGGTAGCTGGTGCATTATAAGCTGCCGCGCGCTGTACAGCAGTGTTCTCGTCACGGCTGGGCGTGCACAGTTCGGCGTCTGGATTTTTTGTGTCCGTTACTGTCAGGTGAAAGCTCACACTGTCATCGGTATTCAGCTCATTCTGCTCACATTCGAACTGGTAGCGCTCCGTCGCATCGCCCACAACGCGGGCAGATAGAAGCGCATACAGTCCGCTGTCAGCCTCCGTGCAAACGGCGGCCAGTTGGTTGGATTCGTATACATCCAGCGCGTATACTGTACCGCTGTACAGGTTCTGCAGGTAGACGATACAGTGTTGAGAAAAGCCGACTGGTGCCGTCAGGTATGCGCTGACTTGGGCCGTTGTTGGCTGATAGTCGGCAGGCGGTTGGTGCAGCGGCAGCGGTGTATAATAGCGTGTCTGCCCGGTTACTTCTGTGAACCAACTCTCACCTGCAAACTCATATTGCAACTCATACTGACCACAAGCCTCGACCTGCAAAAAGGTGGTGCCTTCAACTTCTCGCAGCGGCCAATCGTTTAGGGCGTCGTATTGAACAGCGGCATTGCTGTAATAGGTGCCTTCCGGCAGTGTCACAGTCTGGCTATACTGGTTCAAGCCATTCAGCATTACAAGAACAGCGTCCGTGTCGTTGGGTCCGTTGCCCAGCGTAATCAGCACGGAACGTTCCTGCAGCTCCGCGGGAACATCTACCAAGGATACCGCTATTTCACCGTTTCCCGCCGCATGGCTGGGCGGTGCCAGCGCCATGACAAACGGAACAAAAAACAAAATCGCCAGAACTCTTTTCATAAAAGCCTCCTTAAAATCCGGCATAGGTAAAGTAATGGCAGCCGCGGCTCTCCATCCATGCGTTGGACATGTTTACGCAGACGCCGTAACCATAACAGCATTCAATCCACGCGCCGCCGCCGAGCGCCATCTGCACATGGCCTTGCTCACCGCCAGCGGCATAGACGACCCGCAGATCGCCCGGCTGGACCTCGGCAGAAGAGATTGCCCGCAAGTCACCGGTGCGGCCATAGGCGGCTGTATTACCGGCTGAGAACGGCAAGCCCTGTGCCCAATAACAGTACTGCACAAAGCTGGAGCAGTCCAAATTCATTCCGACGCTGGCATTGCCGGGGCCGCCGCGCAGCGACGAGGGCTGCCCGTACACAAAATGGCCTTGGCAGCTAATGGCAAAGGCTACGACCTGCCCGCGCGCAGTGTCGGGGTCAATGTTCAGTCCGGCCAGCAATGCCTGCAGCTCGTCAGCAGTTAAAGCGAATCCTACCGAACGGCACTTGATACCGTCCGCAACGCCGTAAAGCGCCTCCCAGTCCATACGATACAGCAAGGACGCCCATTCCACGTTGCCATAAGTGTCCGCGCCGTTCTCATACCAGCCCTTGAAGCCCGCCGCGCCGGGCGGCAGCATTATGGTTTTCGTAAAGCGTGCAGTGACCGCATTGCCGGCGTATTCATTGCCGTACTGATCCTGCTTGATGACGGTACGTGTCAGCGTACCGTCGTTGCTGCTTTCGGCCAGTGCCTCCAGATTGCCCGTGCCGCCGTCCGCACCATTGGGGGCTTCGGTTTCCGGGTCAGCATAGCGGTCATAGCTGGTCAGGTAAATTGTGCAGTTCAGATCATAGTGACCGTACTGGCCGTCGTGCAGCTCTCCGGGACACCAGGGAATAGCGGTTGCGTTGGCAAAGGTCACGGTATAGTCCTTCGTCATGACTTCGTCGCCGTCAGTGGTTTCGACTGTAATGGTAGCGGTGCGCTCATTCGGGGCATAGAACCAATCGTTCGGCTCGCCCTTGTAGAGATTCGCGCTTTCATCCAGCACGATACTGCCGGTGCAATTCTCTGCGGCGATTTTGCCGTCGACAACTTGGGCGTAGTCATCCGGCAGGGTACACAGCTCGGACTGGGTGGCTCCATCCGGGAAAATAACAGGAAAAAAGACGGTCACATCGTGTGTGCCGTCTTCGATCCATTCGGGGCGGCTGCTGCCTTCCGCGTGCTCGTCACTCCATTCCCATATTCCGTTGTGGTAGTGCCCGCATTCTTCGTTGCCTTGGGCACAGGTGTGCGTTTCGCACTGGTACTCTGTGATGGTCACAGTCTCGCCCTCGCTGCGGTAGCCATTGACGCAGCCGCCATAGCTGATGCAGGAGTACGGTGCGGACTCGCGTGCGGTGATTTCCATGCCGTAGGCTGTCAGGGCGCGGCAATATTGGGTAAATGGCACGTCGTCTGTAAAAGCCGCAAGGTCCTGTGAACTGGGCCAGTCCTGCTGATAGTAGACCGCGGCCATCGAGATGATCTCTGCAGTGTCATTGTAGATGCCGTTGGCGTAGCTCCATGTGACGCCATGCTGCATATTGTTGCTGCGCTGGCCGGTCAGCGTGTCGTAGCCGTAGGGGTTGCCGTTGGGGTCAACATCGTTGCGAAAGGCCCTGCGAAGCTCATCAGTGGCAGCTTCATTGCGGTATGTATTGATGCTTTCGACAAGCTGCTGAATATCCTCCGGCCTGTCAGCACACAGCACGCTGGTCGTTGTAGTACCACTCATCTGGCCTAGCAGCCCAATAATCAGCAACAATAGAATGATTGCGCCACAAATAAGCGCCGTCCTGCCGATAGAAGCAAGCGCTTTGACAGGATGGGCAAAGAACCGTGTCACGCTGATAACGCTATGACCGGCCTGAAAGCCTGTATTACTGATGATACCCGGCGTGCGGTCAGCAAAATCATCCGCGCTGGTCGAGAACGACTCCGCATAATGCAAGGCCGTCCTGGCACCGGCAGAGCCGATTTGTACCGCGGAGCTTCCTAACTCCATCCGCAGCACGTCGCCGCCTGTGTGTAGGACCTCCTCGGCGGTGCGCGTGCCGTCTTGCACATCCTTGATGCCCTTCACGGCGTAGCTGCCCAGTATGCCGACGTCCTCCGCAGCAGTTCCGAGAAACGTCTCCTGCATAAGCAGTTCCGCCGCCGCGCCGTGCACACCGAGATCCTGCGCCGCATCGCTGGTAAAGTCCTCCTGATAGCTGACAAGCCCGCTTGCACCCGTGATGCCATGCGCTGCGGCTGCTGTGCCGCGCATGGCAGGGGAGCGGTAGCCGTTTGTCTGCTGATTGCACAACAGTTCGTAGTAGGCATTGCTGCGGCTGGCCCGAGGCGTGTTGGTACCGGTGATATATTTCCGGGTGCCTTCGACGGGAGATGATAAGCTTTCTTCTACATCATCTCTATCGTCTAAAATACTATTTTTCGTTTCACTTACATAATCGTCATTTGATAGCAGTGATTCGGCTTGCTTTTCAGTATTATCCAGCAGTTCCTCGCCGTTTGATGCTTCATCTACCTGATTGTGCAGGCTTTCAGATATGTCAGTATCGGTATGGAATAAAGGTTTGTCGCTATAATTTTGTGTGAATAGTTCTGACATGGCAGACTCCGTGAGGTTATTTTTAGAGATGTGCTGGTGTAAGCATAACGCATTAAGGCTTTCGATTAGGAGATGTATCCATCAGCCTGAACAGCTCGGTATCCTTCGGAAAATCGTTGTTGAAGGGCACCACCGTCTTAGACACGATCAGCAGTCCGCTGCCGACCTCTGCATTCTCGATGTACCGCTTTTCCTCGTTGGAAATGTGCAGCAGCCGCGCCAGATCGTTGGCATCGTCAGGGGACTGGTTCAGCAGCTTGATGTACCCGCAGTCGGACAGCATTCGGCGCGCGTCCTCGTTGTCCAGAACCGAACGCACGTGCTGGGTGATGGAGGTCAGAATCGCACCCCACTTGCGGGCGCGGCTGGACAGTTGAAAGTAAAAGTCCGTGCAGTCCTTGTTGCCCAGCAACTGCTGGAACTCGTCGGTAAACACCCAGGTGCGGCGACCCAACACGCGGTTCCGAGTGATGCGGTTCCATACCTGATCCAGCACTGTTAGCATGCCGATAGACTGCATCGACTTGCCCAGCTTGACCGTATTAAAGCAGATGCAATGATTCTGCACGTTCACATTGGTCTGGTGGGCAAACAGGTCCATGGAGCCACTTACATATAGCTTCAACGCCGTAAGCAGTGGCTTGACTTCCTCTCCCTGCAGCGCAAGATTTCTATAAAAGTCGTGCAGCGTTGGCATTTCCTCGCGCTTGGGATTTGCCATATAGCGCTGATAGGTCAGGCCGGCAGCTACATCAATAAAGGTTCGCTCCTGGGGTGACAATTCGGAGCTGTGTAGAATGAGCTGGCAGAAATTCTGCAAGAACTGACTTTTCAGTCGGATGGGGTCCTCATCGTCGCCATAGTCCTCGGTAATGTCCATGGGATTGATATGGGAGGGGCTGGACGCGGAAATGTCAATCACTACGCCACCCATGGCTGTAACGAGATGCGTGTACTCCTGTTCTGGGTCGATGAGAACAATATCATCATCTGGCCAGCGAAGCATGATATTGGTGACCATCTGCATTACGGAGAAAGACTTGCCGTAGCCCGTCATACCCAGCACCATACCGGCAGGGGCGGGCAGCAGCTTGCGGTTACACAGTATCAGATTCTTACTGCGGGCGTTGATGCCCTCGTACAGTCCGCCCGGCTGGAACAGTTCCTGTGTGGTGAACGGCACATAGATGGCCGTGCTGACGGTTTCCAGCGTGCGCTCCAACCCGAGCCATTTCTTGCCAAGCGGCAGCATACTGTTCATGGCGTTGCGCTGCTCATACAAAATGCTGTCAAAGCGGCAGGTCTGCTGCTGCACGGTGCTGCAAATGCGCCGTACGCGCTCGTCCAACTGCGCATTGGAATCGCCATAGGTGTGAATGAGGATGCAGACTTTGAAGATTTTTTGGTTTTTGGTTGTAATGTCATCCATCATCTGCTCTGTGTGGTGCATTTTGGATTTTAGATCATAGCTCACAGCTATGCTGGCAGGCATATTTCGCTCGCGTGCTTTGGCAATGGCATCGTATTCTTCCTTGTGCATATAGGCAAGTTTTTTCTCGATTTCCTGGACAGCTTCTGCCTGGTCCATAGCGTCAACATGCATTGTGATGACGTGGTCAAAAGGAAGCTCCGATAGCATAGAGAACAAACCGTTCTTCATTTCCGGTGCTATGCCCCGCAGATACATTGTCTTGCCGATTTTATCGCCAAACTGATAGCGGTCACGGTAAACGGCGCGCGAGTCGTCATGCTCCGGGTGCCAGTTGTAAGAGCTGGGTGAAATAAAATCCTTCGTAGTAAGGTCATCCTCAGCCAGCAGCCAGTCATAGGAAAAGCTCATTTCCTCATTGGGCCGCATGATGCCTTGTAACAGGCTCAGACGCTCAATGCCGGACAAGATGCGTGTACTGCTGCCCATGCGCTTGAAGTGATCGGCAATATCTGCAGCACGGTTCTCCAGCTGCTCTTTCGCCTGCTGGTAATTTTCGGCGCGCAGACTGAAGGTGACGTACTTTTCACGAATCAGGCCATTTTGACCGCGCAGTGCTTTTTCCGCCACGACTTGGTTCATCTCCTCGGCATAGCGGTCACGGTCATCCCCGTGCAGCGGCAGGAAGGTGTCGCGGCGAAACTGCTCCTCGTCCATGCTGCGGGTGACAAGGTTGATTTCCAGATGCAGCGAAGGATCGAAGTGGTTCAAAAACTCACTGTATTTCGTAAAAATATTCTTTTGCTCTTCCAACATAGCGATTTGGAAGTTCACATCGGTGAACGCCATCGTCATCGAGAAAAGTCCCGGCTCCACCTCGCAGATGCCATCCTGCGACATACTCAGGTATTGCAGGCAGTCACTGGCTTTCTGTGGCGCTTTGCGTGCGGCAATGCGCTTTTTTGCATGCTTTTCGTCTTTCTTTAACTGCTTTGCGTGCTGCCGCCGTTCTTTGGCGGCTTTCTTTTTTTCGCGTTTTATCGATTTCTCCTGTGCGCGCAAAGACTCCAACACACTCGGTTCGATGGGCAAGTCGGCGTGCTTTTTTGGTAAAAACATAATTTTTCTCCTGACGGGGGCACACTGCGACCTCGGCTGGGCCGCAGTACCATGCCCAGTAGATTTTTACAAGCTTTTCAAACGGATACCCGTTATGGCTGATAAAGCCCAGCCCAAGAAAGGGGAGAACCTCTACCATTACGATGTAGGAAACGAGCTGAATATCCAGCTGAAGCCATTGCAGGCAAACGAAGCAGCTTGCTATGGCCAGCACGGCAGCGACACCAAAGCAGGCCAGCTGACGCAGTGAAAGCCCGAGAAAGAATTTCTCGTGATATTCCGTGATTTCGAGATTGGTTTTTGTTGAGAGCATAGGTGAACTCCTCCATTAAATAGCGCTGGTGATGGCTTTGGTGAATCGTCCGCTCATAAACACGGCCACCAGCAGAATAACGGATTTGCCCAGCATGGCCCAGGCCTGCTCGGTAATGTCACCGCCACTGCCCAATGAAGCTGTCAGGGCAGGGTAGAAGCCAATGACAAGATAGAGAACGCCCCCTTGCAGCGCCACCGCCATGTAGTTTTTCAGAAAGTTGACAGCAATACCATGCAGTTCCCGATAGCAGAGCGTGGCAATTGGCAGGGAAGCCAGGGCATTATAAACGTACAGCTCAATGAAGCGGGCCGCAACGATGGTATTGATCACAATGTTGACAAGACGCAGCATCCAGCTTACGACCATAAGCTCCATGGCCACAGGCATATTACCGATGCCGCCCGGCAGTGCGCTGATTGCATTTTCGATGTCGACCTCGGTGTTGACCTGTCCGCTGCCCACATAACCGGCTATGCCGTTTGTCACAGTGGCCGCTACCTCAAACATCGCATTTAGAATTTCCGTGGAGTGCAGAACAGCCCAGCGGCAAAGCGTGATTTTCAGCATGACCAGCGCCACCTGCTGAATCGTAAAAGCTGTGCTGCCGCCGTTCATGGCTATGGTCTGGGTGAAATTGTACAGTTCCAAAACCATAAAAAGTGCCAGAACGGTAAGTGCAATCGGCATGACTACGCCGGAGCTGATAGAATCTGCATAGCCAGCCAGTGTGCTGTTCCAATCGGTCAGACTGCTCAGCAGACCGGAGTTCTGCCCCATAGCGTTTATGGTGGCCGAAATGCCCGCCAGTTGGCTTCGTATCGTATCCTCAAAAATAGCGCATACCTCCCATCAGCTGACCGTCAGCGTGCCAAAGTAGGTGGCAACGGCAATGATCAGCACGCCGCCAGCAATCGACCAGGCACCGCTGCTGATGCCGGGGCCGTTGTGATCCTTGAGGTTCGTGCCCAGTGTCACCGCACCAAACAGTAGCAACAGGCCACCGGCAAAATTGACGACATTTGTGATAAGAGAAGTGATTGTAGATACCATTTCCATGTGATTTTCCTTCTTTCTGTTTATGTGTCAGACTCGTCATCGTCGAGTTCGATGCTGTTGATTTCCTGCACATTTTTCATAAAGGCTGCAAAGCTATTTTCTGCGCGCCTCTCGTAGTCGAAGGGGTGATGCCCCTCTTTTTCTACCAATGCGTAATTAGGGTGCTTTTTAAGATCAAACTTGTAAGAGTAAAATGGCACAACACCGGAAATCATCAATAAGCAACGATTTCGCGGCATGGTGCGTATTTCTTCCGGTGTCATCAGATCACGGCTGGCTACCTGATAGTTCTTGGAAAAGGAGCCCTGTGCGCCGAGGTTTTCTGTGGTGTTCAGCACCTCGATGGTCCGTTTGCCCAGCTGTTTACCGAAGAACTCCAGTGACTCCGGATTATTGCCGCCACCCAGCACAAGCTCTGAATCACAGTTTTCCAGAATCGTGCCCCAGTCATCACCGTACTGAGATTTCAGCTGTGCGATTGACTGGTAAATCAGGGTACATCCGATATTTCGGCTGCGGATGGTGCTGATCAGAATCTGGAAGTCCGGAATCATGCCGATGTTCGGAAACTCGTCTAAAAGAAACCGCACATGGCGCGGCAGGCAATGATCTTTACGATTGTCTGCGGTATGCACAAGAATCTGAAAGCATTGCTGGAACATGACCGCGGCCAGAAAGTTATAGGCTGTGGTGGTGTCTGGTGTGACAACGAACAGTGCCACCTTTTTGTCGCTTGCCAGCTCTTCCAGATGGATGGTATCATCCTCGCAGATCTTCATGATGGAAGGAATATTGAACGCACTCATACGCATACCGAGAGATACATCAATACTCTGTGCGGTTTTGTCTGGTGCCATGTGGTACAGTCCATATTGGCGCGCTGCGAATGAAGCAGGCTTTTCCATGGCCAGATCTTCGAATATATCGTCCAACTGGCTGCGGCCCTGTGGTCCGTAACGATGCTGCATCAGCACAAAAAGCTCCATTACACTGTTCATATTGTGCATCTCAGGTGGTTGCTCAAAATATACATAGGCAAGCAGCGCTTCTAGCAGTGAAGTAGAGCCTTCTTCCCATATCGGGTCGGCTGTGTTTTTCTGGCGCGGGTCCTCTTTCATATTTTTGATAAGATTCTTGGCAACAACCACAATGTCATCTGTATCATGGATATACGCAAACGGATTGTAGTGGTCGGACTTGTCACGGTCCTTCAGGTTGAACACTTTCACATCATAACCCTGCGATACCAGAACATTTCCGTAGGTGTCAAGCAGTTCGCCCTTCGGATCACTGAGTACATAATTGCTGTTAAACTGCAGCAGCTGCGGGCCGGCTACGCTGTAGCTCTTACCGGAGCCGGACGGGCCGAACACAATGATGTTCTTGTTGCGGTTGTAGTTGTTCTCCGCTGTTACCGGCATCTTCAGGGCAAGGCTCAGGGACTCTGTGGCCGTCAGGGGGATATTCTCGCTTGCCTTTTCATGGAGAAACGGCGCAATGTCCGCCGTGGTGCCCCAGCGGGCACTGCCGTACTCCTTCTGCGGCACCAGCCGATGACCGCTGTACTTTATGCAGAGGTAAGCAAGACCCGCCAGCAGAATAGCCCCAACACCGCAGCCTACAGGAATCGGCGCAGAAGATAGCTGCAAGGGATTAAGTACAATTTTGCTAAGATTTACCGCAGCGGCCAGCCTTTGCGTGACCGTTCCGACAGCTGATACATAGAGAAGTCCCACCCGGTTGCCCAGCCAAAAGCAGCCCAGACTTGCAGCAAGACAGATCAGAATTTGCTTTGTGCGCTGTTCCTTCATAGCCGCTCACCACGCTCCTGCGCCGGCGGCGGGCGGTGCTGGTTCAGCTCCTTCGTGCGCTGCATAGCCCGTTCGGACAGCTCCTGCAGCAGACTGGTGGGACGTTCCTTGCCGCGCGCAGCAATGCAGTTCTCAATAGCGGTCTGGATGCGGTCCACGTCCTGCCCCTTGAACCACAGGTTCAGCTGTCCGGTGTCCTTGTCCTTGGTAATGGCAAAGTCCACCGAGTATTCCTTGAGCTGCCGCCTGACATAGGGCAGCGTTTTGTCGTTCAGCTCCACCGAAGCGAGAGCCTGCGACTGCCGGTTCAGTGATTGAATTGATTGCTGCCCGTACTGCCGCGCTTGCAGCATATTGGCAATCGTCTGCAATATCCCAAAGATGCCCTGTCCGGCAAGCTTAGCTGCGTTGATTTGCACCCGGATGGCCGTTTCTTCTATCATACGGTATCACCATCGCTTTCTCCGTAATAAGATTTCAACCTCACCATGGCAGCGGAGCGCCGGTGCGTCGGGCGTATGCTTCGATTCTTTTTCCCAACCTGTATTGCTGCAAGCGGTCCGGCAGGCTGTATTCCAGTGTGCGGATTTTTACATGGTGCTTCATTGCGCACTTGAAAAAGGCGTACAGGTACCGCTCCTTGCCGCTGATCTGGCGCATACGGCTGACATACACGCAGTTGACCTTGCCGTCTCTGATACTGCGCAGCATACTCTGATACCCATCGCGCAGCGGGCCGTGCCCTTTATAATCGATGCTGCCGCCGACTACCGTGCAGCCGTCGTCACCGGCTTGCCTGCAACAGGCATCATAGCTTGCGCGGGTCGCCGCGCAGTCACCGGGAATGCGCGCATACACCCATGCACGGGGAAACTTTTCTTGATTTGGCATTATCTCTCAACCTCCAGCTCTTGGTCATAAAAGCTCAATTGCTCGCCTTCTAAGCGGAACCGCAGGTCCAGCTCGGCAAATGTGAAATTCCGATTGAAACGCTCTGTCGCTTTATTTGGTGTGTCCTGCAATTCTAGCATCAGCTGCCACAAATCAGGATGCGCCCGGTACAGATGCCTCAGCTCGGTCATGGATGCGTTGGGACAGAACCAGCACCCGCCGCGGTGGCTGTACTCATACAGCGGCGACAGCAGCCCCTCCTGCCTGCACATGGCAAATGCATCCTGCTCTGTCACGCCGTACTTTGCCATAAGGGAAACCTGGTCAGGCTTTAGCCGTTCCAGTCTGATCGGTTCATCCGCGGCAATCCCTAAATAGGAGACCGTACCCGGTGGCAAGCCCCTTTTATAGGCTTCCAGTGGCGGAACTTTGCAATCCCGTTGAATTGCACAACGCCCCGCCAGCGGAAAAGCGGCAAGCTTTCCCTGTGCATTGCCGCGGCTCACCACATGGTAAAAGCAATCCAGATACGTCTTTTCAGCGTGCAAAACCCTTGTGGGGATGCCGCGCTTTTCAAAGTACGGAATTGCTGTCTCATAGATAAACCGCGTATGCTCGGGCAGTTCGCCGGAAATCTCCTTGCTGAACATGACCTCAGTGTATATGATTTCGTCCAGCGGTTCGCCATGCTGTAGGGCCAGCAGCGCTGTTGCATTGCTGTCTTTGCCGAAGCTTGAACAGATAATATGCTTCATATTACTCACCAATAAAAATAGGGCGGCCCGCGAGAGTCGCCCATACCATGTACGTGTTTCATAGATTTTTAGTGCTCGCTCTCATCCAGTTTGGATTTGCGGCGCTTGTATGCAAAAATTCCGAAGCCGACGATAGACCCAAATACCGCTGCCGAAAGCAGCGCAAACGGGAACACATCGCCCGTTTGGGGAATGGCCGACATCGGCGCAGGCGTTGTCGTGGGCGTGCTTGCCGGTGCAGGGGTAGGCGCGGGCGTGCTGTTCGGTGTCGGCTGCGGCGTATTGCTCGGGGTATCCTCATGCGGTGTTTCCTCGGGGGTGTGTGCATCCTTCATAACGACAGTCTGAAGCTCACCGGTGGGCAGCACGGTAAAGGCAATGCTTTCCGCAAGCTGATAGCCATTGGGGGCGGTGATTTCGGTCAGCGTATAGTCACCGGCAGGCAGCTTTTCAATATAGTGGGGCTTGTCCTCGGAAACCCACTGTGCAACCGTGTTGCCGTCCTTATCCTTGATGACCAGCTCAGCGCCGGGCAGCTCTTTACCCGTGGCAATGTCAACCTTGGAGATTTGTACCCTGGTAATGTCATCTTCCATGATTACCGTGGCATCGTCCAGCAGCTCCCATTCCTCCCAGGAAATGATCCAGAGCTTCTTTTTATCCTTCAGATAGTAGACGTCTGCCTCGTTCAGCTCGTGGCCGTCGGCGTCCGTTTTGCGTTCCAGTCGGAAAACAATGTCATCCGCAACGGCATAACCATCAGCAGGCCGCTTTTCTGTCAAAGTGTATTCTTCGTCAAAATGCAGCCCCGTCACACGGTGCGGCGTGTCGGTGGATACCCAGGTGTCAACAATGTTGTCCTTCGTATCATTGATGATTAGCGTAGCACCGGGCAGTTCTTCATCGTTGGTCAAATCTCGCTTACTCACCCACATTTCAGTAGGCTTGTTGGCGCAGGTGCTGTCCAGTACCTGCAGGACCTCGCCGTCATAGGTGAAGGTGACATCCATTTCTGCGTCATTGAGATAGTATCCCAGCGGGGCGCGCAGCTCGCGGATAAAGTAATTGCCGCTGTTGGTCGAGGCATCCAGTCGGTCACTCTGGCTGTACCACTCGCCGCGGATGGGAACATCGCAGTTGAAATAGGTGTAGCCATCCGCAACGGTCTCGGGACTGGTTGAAATCAAATCACCGGCAGAGAACAGCTTATTACCGTCCACGTCGTAGATGTCATCACGGGTGTACAGGTTGAACACGGCACCGGCCAGATAGTTGCCGGTTTCCTGATTGATCTTGTACACACCCACGCGGGCATGCTCACGGTCATTATAGAAACCAAGGGTCTGTTGTTCAGCCAGTTCCGCAGAGGCTTCCGATGCGCGTACAACATCAAAATGCTGTTCGCTGTTGCCATTCTTGATGATGCTCTTTGCCATGACTACATCGTTCAGCTGGTTGTCCCAGACAAATGTCACATCGTAGCTGTCTGTCGTGCCGACATACCCATAGGGCGGCTTGGTTTCCTCCACATGGTAGCTGCCCAGCGGCAGTGTAATACTGACCTCGCCGAGCGTCCCGTCGTGGATGACCGACAGAAAGTCATAGGTTGCCTTGATACGGGACGGCGCAAACACAGCGGTGTCTGCACTGCCATCACCGGTGGTAACAACCGCTACCACGTCGCCTTTGGCATACCAGAGCGTGCGGCTGCCGTTGGCATCCAGCTGGCGGTCCTGCGTGTAGATGTCCTCGGCAGCCATAATGGTGTATTCCGCACCGGCCAGTGGGCGCAGCGTATAGGCAAAGTCGGTATCGGCCTCGCCGGTCATCCAGGGGTCAATCAAATCGTTGGTTTCGATCTTTCCGGTCAAGACCTCGCCGGTCTTACGGATGGTCAGCTTGCCCAGCGTTTCCTCATTCCAGTAGTCCTCGCCGATGACCAGCGTGTCCATGCCGTTTTCATTGTCATCACCGGTGGCCTTGTAGATGCGGTCCGTGGAAATATCAAAATCCACATAATAGTTGCCGCTGTCGGCCCACTCGTTGTAGAAGCCGTCCGGGCCGACAGTCTCCACAATGCGGTATTTGCCCAGCGGCAGCTTTTCAGGCAGGGTCAGGATGCCTTCCTCGTTGGTGTAGAAGGTGTCAACGTTCTTGGTCAGATGCCCGTTTACCGTGTCCGTCATCGTGACCAGCTTGGGCTTCCCGTTTTCCAGCCGATAGTTGCCGTTGTCATCCAGCCAGTAGATCTGGAAGGCTGTGTTCGGCAGCAGGACCGGTTTGCCGGTTTCCGTATCGAGTTTCGTGATTTTTAAATACACTTCAATCTCCTCATCCAGTACCGTAAATTTCTGATAGGAATCCGATGCTTTCATCACACTGTCCTTCGGCATGGCCATCGCGCCCCAGGGGTTGTTGTCCTGCTCCGGGTCGATGCTGACCAGGAACGGCTCTGCCTGGAACAGGTCGTGCGGAGTGGTCGTCTCCACGACCAGGTATGTGCCGTAGGGCAGCCCCTGTACACGAATATTGCCGGAATCATTGCTGAAGATTTCGGCCAGCTGATACTCATTGGCACGCCCCGTGGGCTGCCAGCCATCGCCCTTGCCGTTCTTGTTGTCGCCCGCCGCGGTCAGCGTTTTGTTGTAGGCGGCAATTTCGTCGGCGTTGACCTCGTAGGTCCTGGCAACGGCCTGCGTCTCACCGGAGAAATCCCACTTGGGGTGCTCGTTGTCGTATTCCTTGTTGATGTAGGCATCCAGAATACTTTGCAGTGTGTAGCTTCCGGTGCGGGTCTGGTCAAACTGGCCTACCATGGACAGGTCAGATACCAGATAGAAGGTGAAGCCTGCGCCTTCCAGCTCCAGCCCATTGGACTGGCCGCTGGAGGAGACGACCTTGCTGATCTTCACGTTGCCCTTGGCAACCTGATCCTGACTTTCGGTCAGGCCGTTATCCTTGTGGATATGGTAGTTGCCGTTGTAGGCGGCTGTGTCATTGGCAAAAGTGGTTTTCTCCACATACCAGCCCTCATCTGCATAGCTGGGCGTGATGTAGTAGTTGTGCTCATCGCAGAGATACCCGGGCGCATAGGACAGGTAATAGGCATCGTAGGTCCAGGTGCCGTCCAGAGCCTTGCTCTTAGAGATGGTGCTGAACTGGTTCTTGTATACCCAATCTGTATACTGCCCGTTGCTGGCTGCCAGCGCGGCAACCTGCCCGGTAGCTGCCTTGGTGCGGCTATCCACCGTAGGATAGGTGCCGGAAACAGAAAGAGCGCCCTCACGCAGCGGAATGACCGTGCCGGTGGAGCGCTCTACTACATAATATTGTCCGAGGTACAGGTTTGCGAAGGTCAGCCAGCCGTCCTCGATTTTGGCACTGGCTACGAGATTGTCCTTTTTCAGCACGGGCAGGTAATCGCTGATCCACTGCCCGCTGTTGTCACGAATCGTAGTGTGCCAGATGGGATTGCCATTGGCATCCACGATTTTGGAATAGTCCACAACGCCGGTCACACCATCAGGGTGGGTAATATCCTCGGCGGCGTACAGGTCGTACACTGCGCCGTCCAGCACGGCATTGCCGTGAGCAGCGTCGCCAGTCACATACCGCTGTGCATCCAAATCAACCTTAGAGATACTGATTTTGCCCAGTGTGCGGTCATTTTTCATGATACCGTCCGCCGCCGTGGTGGTGTAGCTGTCCTCATTGGCAGCCTTGCCGCTGGCATCGGTGGTATAGCTCCGGGAGGCATCCTTGGGGGAGTCATAGATGGTGACGGTGGTTTCTACGCCGCCGCTGGTCACCAGCTTTGTGCCGCCCTTATCGCCAGTGGCAATGTCGGCATTGTAGTCACCATTGCCCAGCCACAGGACAGAATTGTTGTTGTCATCGGTAATTTCCACATAGTAGGCGCGCTTGCCCAGCGGTGTGCCCGCCGTGCCGGGATGGTCAATGTCAGTCCAGTCGCCGAAGTAACCGGTAGGAGCTTTCGTCTCCACAAGGATGAACCTGCCCTCATTGCGCTGCGTGTAGTATAGCGTGTGGCGCATCGTGTCGTTTGTGGCGTAGGCGGCGTTGTTGATGACGGCATAGGTGCCGTCACCCTGGCGCTGGACGCTGTAGGTGTTGTACCCACCCGTGGGCTGGTATTTGCCGGTCACGACGTCCCACTGGTAGATTTCATACCTGGCATTGCCTGCAATCTGGTTGCCGGTCTCACTGTCCGTCTTTTTGACGTTGATCTGCAGTGACCACTCAGCATTGCGCATCTCGTAGACATTGTTGGAGTTGGCCGGTACTGTAATGGTCTGGTGGCTGCCGTTGCTGCCCCAGTAGGATTCAAAACCGTAGGGGACGGTGACTTCGTCATAACGGAACTGCAAAGATGCAAGCTGCGCCTGCGCGCTGGCAATAGCATTATTGACAGCGCTCTGTGCTTCTGCCTGAATGGCGGCAACCGCAGAATCGCGCTCGCTGTTGGCGGCTGCGTCTGCAGCTTCTTTCGTAGTATAGGGGCCGACGCTGCCACTGCGGCCATCTACGGTCTTGGATACAGTGTAATGCACAGACCAGCGGGCAGATGCTGCACCGCCGTTATTCTGGTAATTGTCGTCGTTGGTGTGGCCGCCTGTAGTGACGGTCTGCACACCGGCAGGGGAGATGCTCCAGCTGCCGCCGTCAATTGTTCCGGACTTGGTGATAGGCTCGATTTCAATCGTGGCATCGTCCACCTTTTCCAGCGTTTTCAGCTGGATCTTATCTGTGGTGATACCATAGGTCAGATCCACGGTGCCGCTGGCGGACTGTGCAGGGGCTTCCCAATTGGCATAATACTCCTGTACGACAGGCTTCGGCTCTTCCGTTTCCTCCTCACTGATTTCAGGGCCAATCAGGGCAACGGTCTGCCAGCCGCTGCGCGCAGGGGTATAAATGTAGGTGTAGTAGCCGCGGGGCTTTGCATAGGCAACAGCGCCGTCCAGCAGGGCCTGCGCGGATTCCAGATAGATTTTTGCAGCAGTGCTCTCGGGATAATTTTCAATCAGCCACATCTGGGTATCATCATAAATCGTGCGGCAAAAATCCAAAAGAGAGATTCTTTCAGTATCTTCTGCAGAAAAAGCGACGGGCGTATCGGGCAGCAAGTCCATAGAAAGCTGGTCCAGACCGCCCCAGATGCGGTACTGGTTGCCATAGTGGTCACCGGGAATACACTGATCCGCACTGACCAGAGAAGTGTTCGTATAAGTGTACGGCGGACAGCCTTTGGGCTGGCCGTTGGCACCGTGGGTGCAGCAGTAGGCTTCCTCGCCGTTGAACCAGATCAGCCAGGTGCCGTTGACCTTCTCGACCTTGGTGATTTTACCGCTGGTAACGGCAGGCGTGGGGCGCTCGGCGTAGGCGGCAATGTCTGTAGTTTCTGCGAACGGTGCGGCCATGGTGCGGCTGCGGTCAATTACAACGTGCAGCGCTTTCGTCAGCGTGCTGCCATCCGGAGCAGTGTAGACAAGCTGCGCGGAAAAGTCGGCATCTGCCTGTACATACAGACCCATAACCGCGGCGGATGTTTCCGTATACTCGCTGTGCATAAGGCTGCTGCGCGTAGTCTCATCGGCAGGAACACCGTAGAAGTCCAGCACTGTCACCTCTTTGGGAAGCACCACATCCAAACTACTGCCGTCCGCAGGGTATTCTACCTGTGCCAGAATGGGCGCAACGGCATAGTCGGTGCCCTCCAGCAACGGAGCCATCATCGTCAGGTCGTCGCTGTTCAGGATGTCCGTACTCAGGTAACTGTCCGTGCTTTCTTCCAACTGGTCATTCAGCCAGGCGGAAATGCCGATTTTTGTTTCACCCGTGGCAACCGGCAAGCCCTGGCTGCCCATATAGGAACCAGTCGGCGTATCCGGTAAGTCTGTGTACAAAAGAGCGCCGTCGAAGGTATAGTCGGTGGAATCGTCCACGGGCTTATCTTCATCGGCGCTTTGGGTAACCATAGGTGTTTCGCTGTCCTCAGGGGTGTTTTCACCTGGGTCTGGATTGCTTTCATCAGTTTGCGATGCATCCGGTGTGACGTTTTCGTTGTCCTGCACAACGATAGGCGTACCGTCTGCATCGGGCTGCGGAGCCTCCGCAAACGCCCCAACCGGGAACATTGTGCAGCACATCATAGCTGCCATACACCAGGCCGCCACGCGCTGCTTGAGATTGAACCTTTGATTCATTACACACTTTTCCTTCCGTTGTTAAATTTTATCTATATAAAAAAGTGCCTGCCGAACAAACAGCAGACACTTGAGAGTTTGATTTACCTGTATCGCTCAACCGACCTTTCCCTGAAAGAACTCCAAAAACTCCGGCAGCTCCTGGTCCGGCAGCTCGTTCATGACCTGCATGGCCAGGTATTCTGCGCGGCTCACCTTGGGAGCAAACTTGCGGGAGTAGGTCTTGCCGGTTCTCACGTACCCAACATCGTGGATCAGGTCCTTTTCCGAAAGGCTTTTCAGGATGGTAAAGACCGAACGCGGCTTCCAGGTGCAGTTTTGGGTCGGGATCAAATCGGAAACGATCTGGCTGGCGATTGCAGGCTCCTTGGAATTCCAAAGGTAGGTCATGATCTGCATTTCGGATGTAGTCATCCGATACAGGGAGTTTTGCTTTTTCATATCTATTCTCCAATCACTGAAAGGTTACGGTCCAGTAAGTGTACTGGCCTTCGGCTGTGCTGCAGAACCAGCAGCCCACACCCATGCTGGTAAAGCTGGGCTCCATAATATTGGCATAGTGGGCAGGGCTGCCCTGCCAGTAGGTACAAACGCTGCTGGCCGAGCCAATCGGACCTGCGGCGCAGATCTCACTGCGGGTCGTCATGCCGCTGTGGTCGAACGGCCCGCCCGCCACAAAGCTCTCACAGCGTGCATCGGCGGCAGCACTCAGGCCACTGTCCATCGTCAAAGGGGACAGACCAGCTGCTGCGCGCATAGCATTGATGTTTTCCTGCACAGCCCAGTAGGCACTGTCCGAGCTGTCGATGCTCCACCACTCCTCACTGCCCGCCGCCAGGTCAAAGGGGACAGCACCGTAACTCATGCTGACCTGTGCAGGCTGACTCTCCGCGGCAACGGGTTCCGTAGTCGGCGCTTCGGTAGGCGCTGCAGTAGGCTCCGGTATGGGAATTTCAGTTGGCGCCGGTGTGGCAGCCGGTTCAGGAGTCTGTGTAGGCGCAGGTGCCGGGCTTTCCGTGGCAAGCGGCGCAGGTGTCTCAATGGCAGTCTCTTCAGTAGCAACGGTAAGTTCTACCAGCGTACTGCTTTCCGGCGTTTGCAAGGTGTTATCGGTCTGCTGTGCGCAGGCGCAGAGTAACACCGTTGCTAAAAGAATGGATAACAGACATTTTTTCATATTATAAATTTCTCCAATCAGTAGTATAAATCATACAGACTACCAGCAAACTCGAGCAGCTTTCTGCCCAGCCAGAACAGCACTTGCGGCGCGCCGTAAGGACTGAGCAAGAATGCCACGATGGCGGATACTACCGCCTCTTGGTAGCACTTATCGAATAGCGCCAACAGAGCAGCCAGACCGCCCAGTGCCGCCAAAAACCTGCCGCAAACTCCGCAGATAGCAAACAGTACGATTGCAATCAGGCCCAGTGCAAGAAGTACCAGAATGACAGGCACGAGACTAATGCGGATACCCCAGGTAAGGAACAGATTTTTACGTTGAATGGGCATAATGGCCACCTCCTACCTCTATGATACAGGGTCTGCGAAATAATGCAAGGCTGTCGATTTCAGCGTTCCAGTTCGTTTTCCTCTCTAGGCGTTCGCACAGAATCGTCCTCGTTTACGACCTCGGCCTCACCCTCCAAAACCGGTGCGTCATTGCCCACATTCAGCAGGGCATCCAGCTCGGCCAGGCGCGCGCTCTTGTCGTTAAGCTCCTGTTCCTGCAGAAAAGGCTGCTGCAGTTCCTCTTTGGCGCTGTCCAACTGGACGTGCAGCTGCTGTAGATTGTTGCGCAGACCGCTGACCTCCTGCGGCAGGGCAGCAACAACGTTTTGCAGGCGGACCATATTGCCGGCAGCGTCGCTGCCCAGCTCTGTGGTATGGGTGACCTCACCGACCAGATGCGCCACAAACACCTTAGAAAGCGGCACATAGGCAACCGTGACTTCAAAACCCGCATAGTGCCCCACCAAAACATGATGGTCGGCCCGCACGGCAGCACCCACCAGCCCGAGCAGTGCCTTACCGGCATCCTCGCGCTTTTCGTAGGTCTTGCCGTCCAGCTCAATGCTGAAAACCAGCTTGCCGTCCTTGTCATAGCTCTGACTGTCCTTGGCGGTCTGCATATCCTTCTCAAAAGCCTGAATCCGGCATTCGGTGCCGCGGATCTCTCGCAGAAAGATGCCGGTCACGGCGTCCTCCAGTCGGTAGTGCTGGCTGGTGTAGGCGGCCTTCAGCGTGCGAAGCCGCGCAACCTGAATGTCAAGGTCCATCTTTTCTTTGATCATCGGGTTTCCGGCAGCCAGCGCCTTTACCTCAGCGTAGGAGAGCGCAGCCTCGTCTAAATCCTCACAGCTTCGGGCAGGGGATTTCGACGTCATGATTTGCGAAATAAACTTCTGTTTGTTTTCGACCAACTGATAGCTGTAGGCGTCAAATGTGGCTTCGGTTATATAAATAAAGATAGAAACCTCTTTGTTCATGTTACCCTGCCGCACCATGCGTCCATTGCGCTGGGCAATATCGGCAGGTCGCCATGGACAATCTAGGTGGTGGAGTGCGCACAGCCGCGTCTGTACGTTGGTGCCAGCGCCCATCTTCTGGGTGCTGCCCATCAGCACGCGAACCGCACCGCTGCGGACTTTGCCGAACAGCTCAGCCTTCTTGGCTTCTGTATCGGCATCATGGATGAACTGTACCTCATCCTTGGGGATGCCGCGCGCCACCAGCTTGTCCCGAATATCATTGTACACATCAAAGCCGTCTGCGCGGGGTGTGCTCAAATCACAAAAAATCATCTGCGTAGAGCGCTGCGCCTTTGTTCTTTCCCAAATGGTAAAGACCCGCTCCACGCAGGCATTCGCCTTGCTGTCGGGGTCATCAGGCAGAAGTGGGTTCATCAACCGTTGGTCCAGCGCCAGCTTTCGGCCATCGTTCGTGATGCGCAGCATGTTATCCTCATTCGGGGCAACCAGGCGGTTGCGCACTGCTTCGGCCCGCTCACCCAGCGCCGCCACCATCTGGCGCTGCAGCTCGCTGGGCGGCAGCTTTACAATCGTGGGCTTGCCGCCCGTGATCTCGGGGACCGGCAGCTTCAGCATATCGGCGGTCTGAATGTCGGCACACTGCTTGAACATATTCATAAGCTCCGGCAGATTGTAGAACTTTGCAAACCGTGTTTTGGAACGGTAGCCGTTGCCCTCGGGGGCCAGCTCAATCGCGGTAACGCTCTCGCCAAACGTAGAGGCCCACGCATCAAAGTTCAGCAGCCCCTCCTGCTCCAAAAGCCCGTATTGCAGATACCGCATCATGATGTACATCTCGGTCATCGAGTTGGAAATCGGTGTGCCGGTGGCAAACACAATACCGTGCCCGCCGGTCAGCTCGTCCATGTACATGCACTTCATGTACATGTCGCTGGCCTTTTGGCTTTCGGTCTGAGAGATACCGGCCACGCGGGTCATCTTGGTGGTGACCATCGCATTCTTGAAATAGTGCGCCTCGTCCACCATCAGGCTGTCCGCGCCCAGCTCCTCAAAGGTGATGACGTCATCCTTGCGGCTCTGGTCGTTGAGCTTGTCCAGCTTCCGTTGCAGCTGCTTTTTCATGCGCTCCATCTGCTTGATGGTAAAATTCTCGGCGCGCTGGGCTTTCAGCGCAGCGGTCTGTGCCACTACATCGTCGATTTGCTTTTGCAGGTACATTTTCTGCCGTTCATCGGAAAGCGGTATCTTTTCAAACTGACTGTGCCCGATCACAATAATGTCAAAATTGCCGGTAGCAATGCGGGCGCAGAACTTTTTGCGGTTTGCCTTTTCAAAATCCGTTTTGCGCGCTACCAGAATTTCCGCGTTGGAGTAGAGCAACAGCGCCTCGGACGCCATCTGCTCGGTCAAATGGTTGGGCACAACGATCAGCGTTTTATTGCAAAGACCCAGGCGCTTCTTCTCCATAGCACTGGCGACCATCTCGAACGTCTTCCCAGCCCCTACCTCATGTGCCAGCAGTACGTTGTTGCCGTACAGCACGTGGGCAATGGCGTTGCGCTGATGGGGCCGCAGTGTGATTTCCGGGTTCATACCGGGGAAGCGCAGATTGCTGCCGTCATATTCCCGCGGGCGGATGCAGTTGAATTTGCTGTTGTACAGGCTTACCAGCGCCTGCCGCCGCTGCGGCTCCTTGAAAATCCATTCTTCAAACTTGTCTTTTATCAAGCATTGCTTTGCGTAGGCAGCCTCGGTGGCGGCGTGGTTCAGCACGCTTTTTTTGTTTCCCTCTGCGTCGGTAACTGTATCAAACACCTGCACAGGCCGCAGGTTCAGCGCAGCCTCTGTGATTTCATAGGCATTCTTGCGGTTTGTGCCGTAGGTGACGGTTGCCTTGATGCTGCCGTTGCCGTAGCGCTTGTTGGTGATGTTCCATTCACCGGTGAACGGTGCAAACAGCACCTTCACGGAAAGGCGCGTGGACAACGGCGGGTCCAAAAGCTCCATGAGAAAATCCTGAATGTATTCAGGCGGTATCCAGGTGGCACCCAGCCGCACAGCAATTTCGCTGGCGTCGAGGTCCTTCGGCTGTACCTGCTCCAGCGCCTTTACATTGACCTGATAGTCCGAGTCAGACGTGGCGGCCAGCCGGGCAACAGCCAGCTTTTGCCGCACATTGCCGGAAAGATATTCGTCAGCCGGCAGATAAACCGGCTCGGATTGCTCCGGGTCACGGAAGATAACGCCGGTCAAATCTCGGATGATTTCGTCCTGCGATTTTCCCGTGACCTGTGCCATGTAGGCAAGGTCCACGCGTGCCTTCTCGGTCAGGCTCAGCACCAGCGCTTCATCGGCGGTGTCCACATGGTCCACCACCTGGGCCGGGCGGATGGTCCGCTTCGTGAACATATCCGTCTTGCCCCTGTAATGGCCCTCGCTGTCGATGTCCTCCAGCGAGCAGAGCAGGAAATACCCGGAATCCTCACGGAACGCCGAAGCCGTGCTGCGGCTGTTGATTAGCCCATACGTATCGTGGTAGGAATCATACTGGGCGGTCAGCTGCGCTTGCAAAGCAGCAATCGTTTCATCGGGCAGATTGTCCAGCTGTGCCCGAATCAGCTCCCGGCAGGTATCCCGCAGAGGAACCAGCGCCTTGATGCGGGCTAACGCGGTGGTGCTGGCCTTCACGGCGCGCATTTTGGAATTTTCGCGGTAATAAACTGTGTCGGCTTTAACAACATAGCTAAAATTTCGCGTGTCGGGGGCAGCGTCGAGCGTGTCGCTTTCCTCCTGCGCGTCCTCCCGGTCATCCGCCAGTGTATACTCGGCCTGTAAATTGGCAAAAGCCGCATCAAGCTGACCTTCCAAAGGCGTACCATTTTCCAGCGGTGCGCAGGTGGGGCGCTGTCCGTAGGGGCCGCTGACCATCTGCATCTCACCGCAGATCATCTCGGGATGGTCGATGAAATACCGGTTCAGCGGAATGCCGTTCGCGGTCTCACCCACATGAATCCACGGTACGTCCTGCTCCAAGACCCGCCCACGCTTTTGCAGAAACAGAATGTCCGAAGTGACGGTTGTACCGGCCTGTGCGGTAAAGGCATTATTGGGCAGCCGCACCGCGCCGATCAAATCACAGCGGGCAGCCAGATACCGGCGCACGCTTTCGGATTTCTTATCCATCGTGCCGGAGGTCGTTATAAATGCCATAATGCCGCCGACGCGGAGCTTGTCTACGGTTTTGGCAAGAAAATAATCGTGAATTTGAAAATGCAGCTTGTCATATTGACGGTCCGTGACCTGATACTGTCCAAACGGCACATTGCCGATAGCCAAATCAAAGAAGCTGTCCGGCAGGTCGGCCTTTTCGTAGCCGCAGATTTGAATTTTTGCTTTCTGGTATAACTGCTGCGCAATGCGGCCCGATACACTGTCCAGCTCGACGCCGTAGAGCTTTGCATTGTTCATATCAAAGCTGCCGCTGCGGTGCCCAAAGAATGCACCCACACCCATGCTGGGCTCCAGCACGTTGCCGCCCACACAGCCCATGCGGGTCAGCGCGCGGTACATGGCATGGATGACGACAGGCGGGGTATAAAACGCTGTCAACGTGGATTCCTGCGCGGCGGCGTATTCCTCCGGCGTCAGCAGGTCCTTCAGCTGCTCGTACTCGCTGTGCCAGTTGTCTTTATTAGGGTCAAAGGCATCGGCCAGACCACCCCACCCGAGATACCCTGCCAGAACATTCTGCTCGGCTTCCGTGGCCGGTGTGCCGCGCTGCTCAATTTGCTTTAGTGTCCGAATTGCATTTAAGTTCGCAGCGAACTTGGCCTTAGCCCCTGTGGGAATCTCCGGCTCATAGGGTGCAAGGTGGTTGGTGGGGGCTTGCACGGCGGGCTCGTCGGGAGAAAAGACATTTTCCTGCGGTTCGTGTTCTTCCACCTCGTCGAGGTCTATTTCCATGAGACTGTCAAAATCGAGATTGGAGAGCACCGTCTGGTTCAGATCATCGAGCGAGCCATATCGTTCCTGCGCGTAGAGAGTATCGTCCACCAGCTTGGTGACAGTGCAGTGCTCCAAATCGGCGTACACCTGAATGACGTGCTTCTCATCCTCCGTGGTGGTATAGCCCAAATCGATTCGCGTCAGGTCCGAAAAGTCCGGCTCGGTGATCTCAAATTCGTCCTTGAGATAATCCTCAATGTAGGATAGCGCCTGTTCCGTCTGCGTTTGCACAAGGGCTTTGTGCTGCTGATCGGAGAGCATCATACCGCCGTTGCGCGGGTTGGCGTCCAACTGCCGCTGAAACTCTTCCCGGCTGATGGCGCGTCCAACCAGGGGGAATTCCTCGTCCCGCAGATGCACGTCAAACTGCCCGATGCGCTCCACCGTGAATCGGTGGTCATCCTCCAGATAGACAACGCTGCCCTCGGCGCAAATCGGTCTGGTATCCGGTACGTTGCCGGGCTCATCGCGCACCGCACTGGCGGCCTCTTGCTGTTCGGCAGCCCATGCGGGATACTGCTCCAACTCCTGCGGTGTCAAAAAGCGCTGCATCTCGATCAGATAGGCAATGCGCTTGGCTGCGGCCCGCCATGGCAGCCTGCGCTCAAAGCGACCTTCCTCGTTTGTCAAAATCAGCTTCAGTCCGGCAGGGCCATGGTCCACCCAGCCATGAGCACCGCTTTGGTAATCCCATGACCGACCACCGCTACCGTATTCCTTCTTCAAAAAAGCGGCGTGGTCGCCCTGCGTGGTGGTGAACTGATGATAAATACGGAATTTGCTGTTCTCAAAATTGCTGCCCACTGCCAGGGCCAGGTTGATTTCCTCGTCTGTGATAACGCTTCCGTCATCCATCTGCGGGGCATTGTACTCTGCAACAGGCAGGGCAGAGCGAATGACGGTTTCCTGCTTTTCCGGGGTGAGAAAATCATCCTTTTCCAACCTGTCATCTTCCGCGCTTGTCGGTGCACCGTCAGGCAGTTCAAAGGAAAGCTGTTCCTCCACCTGCGGCAGATTCTTCGTGTCGACGGCCGCAATCAGCTCATGCTGTTCAATCAAGTCGTCCAGCGCATTTGCCACCGCACGCCACGACAGCAGCGTTTCCGTGCTGCGGGTCAGATACGCGCCCTGCCAGACAAGCAGGCCATTGTCCTGCCTGTGAAAGCCCACGCGGGTATCATCGGTCAGCAAAAGCTCTGTAAAAATATCCTTGTAGCTTTCCCGCACAAAGCGCAGCCGGTCAATGAGCAGGGGATTCTTATTATAAAATGTAAGATACTCGGCGTTGGCCGCACGGGAAGAGGTCTCCGCCGCCAGCAGCTGCGGCAGCAGCGTGGGCGGAAATTCAGGCAAAGCAAAAGCGGAGGGCGATTGCTCGCTCTCCGCCTTTGCGGGGAATTCTGTCAGATTTCGTACAGCATCGGAAGAATTGTCTCCTCCGCCTTCTTTTTCAGGCTGTTGGTCAGCTGTGCCCAGCCCAGCGGGTTCGTTTTGCGGTCCGGCATCTGGGTGGTCTGCATCAGCTCGCGCAGAGTCTTGTCCACCATCCGCTGTGCTGTCCGTCCGATTCGGCTGCAGCTCGTCAGCAGCGTGCCCTCCAGCATCAGCTGGTCGCAGAGCGTCGGCTCGTTCTGCTCCAGATATTCCAGACGCAGCCTCGCGTAGCGGTTCAGGTACGGGTTCGGCTGGTTCGGCAGGGAAAGGCTCGGAATCAGGTAGCCTTCGCGGTTCTTCGTGTACGTCATGAGTAACGGCCTCCTCTCGGCTGGTCAATTGTGTTGGTGTGCTTTCATTATGGACTGGTTCGTGCTTATTTGCAATGCTGTCACGGTTTAGTCGCAGCACCTCGCGCCTAATGGCGTCCAGCATCGGTTCTGCGGCGGCCTGCAGATAGCCGCCCAGACACAGTGAAATTTGATAGGTGTCGAACTGGCTGACGCTTTGAAACACCGGATAATCCTCGTCCCACATCGGCAGCCCCAACCGCAACTGCGCCATATAGACAGCGCTTTGCGTGACCAGTGCCTGCAAGAGCTGCATCTGCTCGTCAGGCTGCGCCCATTGCAGCGTACTGTCTGCCACATTGCGTTCCACCGCCAAAATCTCTCCAGCCTCCTTCTCTCCCAGCTGGATCGGCGCCAAATACTCAATAATTCTCCCACATAATTTCTGGTCCGGACAAACATCCAGCATCCCCATACAGGTATTCACAATCAGGCGATCCAACACATCGGTAATCACTATTTTTTTAGCATCATATCCTCTCGCACCGATAAAATTTGCCAAGTTCTCCGGGGTCAGTGCCAACATATATTCTTTTCTGGCTCCCCCACCATATGGATACTCATAGGCATATCCCATCGTTTCTGTGTCCATGATCCGTTCTACCATATTCTTTTCTTCTGCTCTCATAAAATCTTCTCTCCTATTTTTTCAACTGCCAAACTCAATTTTCCCTTCCAATGGCGAATATGCATCGACATCATAGCTTTCCTGAAGGATCTG
>ENA-OROM01001025-OROM01001025.1-human-gut-metagenome-genome-assembly--contig:-NODE-1025-length-29429-cov-2.522741_pt1 | contig 29429 bp, 18 predicted proteins | sample MGYA00242129_ERZ509050 | MGnify/ENA primary metagenome ERZ509050 (study PRJEB26280, sample SAMEA2338701) | human gut metagenome | biome: human gut; feature: human-associated habitat; material: faeces...
TCAGAAGAGTCGCCGGATGACTTTGCGGTGGTCGATTGCCGCCTCGATTATATTGTTGGTCGGTTTATTCGTGGGGCGTACGATAAATGAGGTTCGGGATATGCATGAGGAACAAGTGTTAGTGAAGAACGTGATGCAACCCGGAACGTCAAAGGCTATTTTAATGATGGCTGACGGGAAAGAGGTGGTGTTGGAACAAGGGCAGAATTTGAATATTTTGTTGAATGAACGGGTTCGGGTGGCTACCAATAGTCGGGGTATCGTGTATGAAGAGCATGGAAAAGGGGTGGTGACAGAAGAGTATAATAAGTTGACAACGCCTATCGGGGGAGAGTATTCATTGGTATTATCGGATGGTACCAAGGTGTTTTTGAATGCGGATTCCGAATTAAAATATCCGGTAGAATTCAGTGACGGAAAACGAATCGTTGATTTGAAAGGTGAGGCCTATTTCGAGGTTCACAAAGATAGTTTGCGTCCTTTTGTCGTTCGGATGAACGGGTCGGAAGTGACTGTTCTGGGAACATCGTTTAACGTGAACACTTACGGGGATGACGGGCAGATCTACACGACGCTGGTGAACGGGTCGGTCCGGGTGTCTTCCGTGAAGAACGGGCAGGCAGAGGTGCTGAAACCGGGAATGCAGAGCGTGATGGACGTGCAATCGGGACAATTGACGGTGAGAGAGGTGGACGTGGAGCCTTACGTGGCATGGAGAGAAGGGCGGTTCGTGTTCCGGGCGATGACGCTGGATTTGATCATGCGCCAGTTGCAACGCTGGTATGATTTCGAGGTGTTCTACCAGAATCCGGAATTGAAAGACTACGAGTTCCGGGGCGTGATCAAAAGGGATATGGATCTGGATAAAGTGTTGTCCGTGATTAAAGTAACGACAAATGTTGATTTCGAGGTAAAAGGAAAAGTGATAACTATTATAAAACGTTAGGAAAGAAATACGGGGATTGCCGCTAACAACCCCCGTGTTCATTCTCCGAAGAGAATTCAAGTATTAATTCAATTACAAAGCTATGAAAAAAAAACGAAGTATGTGCATGAATTGCACATTCAGGGAACTTTTTAACCTATTGCGAGTGATGAAAATTGTGATTTTATTTATGCTGATAGGGCTGACCCACCTTTCAGCAGAGGTTCGCAGCCAGAATGCATCGGTTAGTCTGAAGCTGAAAGATGCTACGATTGAACAAGTGATTCTGGAGGTCGAAAAACAGTTAAAACAGGATTTCTTTTTTAGCAAGAAAGAGGTGGATGTGACAAGAAAGATTTCCGTGAATCTGAACCAAGCAACGCTGGACGAGTTGGTACAAGTGATTTTCGGAGAAAGTTTCGGCTACCGCTTGGTTGACAATTTGATCGTGATTACCCCGAAAGCGGTTGTTGCCAAGGAGGAAGAGAAAACGATTCTGATGAAAGGGCAGGTGGTGGATAAAGGAGGAGATCCTTTACCCGGAGTCACCGTTCTTGTTGAAGGTACAACGGTGGGATGCGCCACGGATATTGACGGGAAGTTTAGTCTTCCTTTGCCTAAAGAGCTAAAGGATGTGGTGGTTGTTTTCCGTTTTGTCGGGATGGTGACGCAAAAGGTGAAACTGGCAGATATTAAGGATAAAGAGATTCTGGCCGGTAAGAAGGATTTGAAGGTTGTGATGGAGGAACAAACTGAAAATCTGGAAGACGTGGTGGTGACGGGTATCTTTACTCGTAAGAAAGAAGGGTTCACGGGATCAGCAACACGGGTTTCTAGGGATGAGATTAAACGAATGACTTCCGGTAATGTCTTGAAGGCGTTAGAGATGTTAGATCCCGGTTTTAGGATGAATGCGAGTAATCTGGCCGGTTCGAATCCAAATGCAATACCGGATTTTCAAATGCGAGGGCAAGCTAGCATGGGTAATTACCAGAGTGATGACGTGGTTGTGTTGCGTGGAGATGTAAATACTCGTCCGAATCAACCGTTGTTCGTGTTGGATGGAGTGATTGGCGTGGATGCAACTACGATCATGGATCTTGACCCAGAACAAGTGGAATCAATTACATTGTTGAAGGATGCGGCTGCGACGGTTATTTATGGTTCAGAGGCTGCCAATGGAGTGGTAGTCGTGGAAACAAGAGCCCCGCTACCGGGAAAACTACGCTTCACGTATAATGGTAATTACGAACTGGAATGGCCGGATTTGAATGTTTATGATATGATGAATGCGAAAGAGAAGCTGGAAATAGAGGAGTTGGCGGGGTATTATGATCAAAAGGATAACTTGGGATTGATGAATTATTATAATAATCTTCGCCAGGAGGTGATGCGGGGTGTGAATACCTATTGGTTGGCAGAACCAGTGAAGACTGCTTTTTCTCATAGACATGGTTTGACTGTGGAAGGGGGAGACCATACGTTGCGTTATAAAATTTATCTGGGAGCCAAATGGGCACCCGGTATTATGAAAGAAACGGATTTAAATACTAAAACAGGAAAGATTGATTTGAATTATCGTAATAATAAAATTTTGATTAATAATCAATTGACTGTGGATTATTCAAATGGTACTAGGGTTTCTCCTTATGGAAGTTTTCAAGATTACACGAAAATAAATCCTTATTATCGTAAGACTGATGAACATGGAAATATTAAGCAAGTATTGGATGATCATAGTATTGGTGATAATTATGAATTTGTCGCTTATTATGGTACGCCAACTTTAAATCCTTTGTGGAATGCACAGTTTGATTCAAAGAATGAAAGCCGGAATTTTGAACTTCGGGAGGCTTTAAAATTGGAGTACTTGCCATTTGAGAATTTCCGTTTAAGTTTGGATTTTACGCTAACTCGGAAGGATGGAACGGTAGAGGTGTTTAACTCTGCCCAGCATAATGACTTCTTTCTTGAGGAAGACCCGGCTAAAAAAGGATTGTATGAATGGACTAAAACAGAGGGAACTCAATATAGATTAAGTTTGTCGGGAGCGTATACTAAAGGGTTGGGTGATCATTTGTTGACAGCTTATTTGCGATATAGTGTGAATGAAAATTCTACAAAATCGACTACATTGTCCATGAAGGGATTTCCGAATGATAAGTTGAGTGAAGTGTATATGGGAACGGAATACAAGAACACATCAGGAAGCGAGAGTGTTGCTCGATCTTTAGCTTTCGTGATGACCTTGAATTATGCTTATAAACAACGTTATGCTTTTGATTATAGTATGAGTGTCAATGCATCTTCAGAGTTTGGAAAAAATAACCGTTATGCCCCGTTCTGGTCTGCCGGAGTACGTTGGAATGCAGAAAAAGAACCTTTTATTAATAACTTAGGTATTTTTGATGAATTGGTGGTGAGGGGGACTTACGGTATTACGGGATCTCAGGGATTTACTCCTTATCAGTCTTTACAGATGTATACGTATTCTAATTTGATGAAAACTTACAAGAGTTCGGATGTGGTGGGGACGGAGATATACGGTTTGGGAAATCCGGATTTAAAATGGCAACAGACAGAAAATTATAATGCATCATTGGATTTTACCATGTTTAATAATATTCTGAGTGCAAGATTCGAGTACTACGAGAAATATACGAAAAATACGTTGTTGGATTACACGATGGCTCCGTCTGTCGGATTCCCGACAATGAAAGAGAATTTGGGAAGAATTTCTAATAAGGGATATGAGGTGACGTTACGTTTAATGCCATATAGTGATCCTGCAAGACAAGCTTATTGGAACGTGATTTTTACCGGTTCTCATAATAAATCACGGATAGAGGAAATTTCTAATGCCTTGAAAGTGATGAATGAAAAACAAATGGAAATTGCGGATGAGGTTGAAGACCCGTACGTTACCGGTTTAGAAGATAAACGTAAAAAACGTCCCTTACCCCGTTATGAGAACGGTTATTCTCAAACTACGATTTGGGCGGTTCGCTCGATGGGTATAGATCCACAATCCGGTAGGGAGGTATTTTTGACTAGAGATGGTCAACTGACAAATGAATATTCTGCAATTGACCAAGTCCCGGTTGGAGATACTGAACCTAAATTTCAGGGTTCTGTTTCAACGACATTTACCTATAAAGGGTTTAGTTTAACGCTTGCCGGTCAATATCATTGGGGGGGCCAGACTTTTAACCAGACGCTGATAGATAAGGTGGAAAATGCTAACTTACGAATGAATGCGGATCGGAGAGCTCTGTATAGTCGATGGAAAAATCCTGGGGATCAGGTGTTTTTTAAGGCAATAGATGGAGATATTGCTAAGATGGATACAAAGGAGAGTTCGCGTTTCGTGATGGATGATAATGAATTTTATTTTTCAACTATAAATTTATCCTATCGATTGGACGGGCAGAAATGTGATTGGCTTAAACGGGTAGGGATTAGTGCTGCGACAATTGGAGTGTATATGGAAGATATTTGTCGGTTCTCGTCGATTAAGATGGAACGAGGAATTGACTATCCTTTCTCTCGTCAAGTGTCCATGTCGTTGAATGTAACTTTTTAAATTGATAAACGATGAAAAAGTATATAGTTAGCATTTGTTTAGGAATGTTCTTGTTTGCCTCCTGTTCTAATTGGTTAGATGTAAAACCGAAGACGACGGTGGAAGAAGAAGAGGTTTTTAGCCGGGAATTAGGTTTTAAAGAAGCTTTAACCGGTGCGTATATAAAGATGGCGTCAACTGATTTGTATGCCAGAAATTTGAGTTATGGTTTCTTGGATATATTGGGACAACGTTACCAGATTAATGCAGTGGCAAATTATGAGAATCCCCTGTGGTATACATTTCCATCTACATACACGGAAAGTTACACGGAAGCGATTTGGTCGAAGATGTATAACGTGATCGCTAATTTGAATAATTTGTTGTACTACTGTGATAAAAACAGAGATGTGTTTACCACGGAACATTATTACGAAATTATTAAAGGGGAGGCTTTGGGTTTGAGAGCGTTTTTGCATTTTGATTTGTTACGGATGTTCGGACCGATATATAAAGACAACCCAACAGCAAAACGAATTGCTTATCGGACGGAGTTTAATCAGGAACCGAAGGAAATGCAACCTTCTAATGTAGTGGTGGATAGTGTTATTGCTGATTTGAAAAGAGCTGAAATCTTACTGACAAAAACAGATCCGTTGAATTTTGAATTTCCAAAAACAGAAGATGGGAATGGTGGAACGGGAAAAGATGGCTTTTTGGAGTATCGTCACAAGCGAATGAACTTGTATGCGGTGAAAGCGATGTTGGCGAGAGTCTACTTGTATGCAGGAAATAAGACGGAGGCGGTTAATTATGCGAATCAAGTTATTGACGGGAAGTATTTTGATCTGATCGGGGATGCTACAGATGTTTTACGTTCAAAAGAGATTGTGTTCTCTGTTTACGTGGACAAGTTTGATCAACAAGTGACGGATATAACCAATGGTACATCCTATTTGATCGTTAAGGAGAGTTTCTTGAATGAAATGTTTGATGTGGCTAATGATGGGACAAATGATTTGAGAATCAGAGAGGGTGTTGGATTTGATTACGGAACAAACGGAATCAAAATGCGGAAATATAAGCAAGAAAACTTATGGGCATCCACGGAAGGAACCGTTGTTTTAATACGTTTATCTGAAATGTATTACATTTTGGCGGAATGTGCGGCAACTCCGGGTGAAGCGGCTGAGTTCTTGAATAAAGTACGAAATATACGCGGGGTAGATCCGGTTGTTTGTACGGAAGCTAACAGATTGGATGAGATTGAAAAAGAGTACCGCAAGGAATTTTACGGGGAGGGGCAATTGTTTTTCTTCTACAAGCGTCATGCTTACACGACATTTTTGCATAGCCCCGTGAACCAAATGGCTGAAAGTAATTATATGTTCTCTTGGCCGGATAATGAAACTTTATTTGGTAAAACAAATTAAGACATCGTGAATGTTGTATTTACTGATAAAATGAGAGATTTATGAAAAATATGGCAATTATATTACAGGTTTTAATCACGTTACTTTTTCTTCAGAGTTGTGAGGAATACGAGATGGTGCAATATGGAGAGGGAAACGAGATTAATTTTATGGCTGATTATTATTTAGGTAAAGAGAAGAAACCGTATTGGGTGGATGAAACAGAATATTTGCATTATGAGACAAATTTCGGGATTAATCCTCGTGGAGATTCTTTGTTATTGGATACTCTTCTGGTAGGGGTTAAAATAAGTGGAGTTCCTGCAGATCATCCTCGAAAGGTTGCGTTCACCACGAAAAAACTGGGTGATAATACATTGGAGATTGTATGCCCGGAGGAGTATTATGTTCCGGCAGACACGGGTGTTGCCGTGTTTAAAGTTTTGATAAAACGTCCGGAAAAACGAAATACAGAATATTCTGCATACCTGACTTTTGATTACGAGAAATCGGATTTTAAAGCGGGTACTGTTGAAAGACAAACTTTTGAATTGAGGGTAGAAAATTCTGTCAATTTGGAATTGTGGGGATCTTCTCAAGAAGAATGGGATGGATATTACGCGATGTTTTTTGGAGATTATAGCGAGACGAAAGCTCGTTATTTAATCACGAAATACGGGGGAACGGTATTGAATGAATGGACGATGACGAATCAATTTTATGATGTTCTTTACTCGAATGGCTTCTACCTGGATTTTGAAGAGTATAAAGCAGATCCTGATAATGCACCCTTGATAGATGAAAATACGGGTGAATGGATTGAGATTCCTGATATTTCAGAATTACTTTAAAAATAAGAAATTATGAGAAGATTAATTTATATACTGGCTTTGTTACTGTTTGTTTCTTGTTATGATGATAAGGGAAATTATGATTATGAAGATATTAATACGGTAGCAGTTGAATTGGATGAGTTGTATTCCGTGCGTTTGGACAAGGATACCACGCTTACCATTGTACCCCGGCTGTCACAGCTCTTGCAAAAGGACGATGAAAATTTGAGTTATGTTTGGTTATATTCTACTATCAATCATAATTTCTATGGTTTGGCAAGTCGTGAAGGTTTTGACACGGTGAGTATAGAACCTAGTTTACGTTTTCATATAGACCCGGAAGAGAAAAATTTGAAATACGAGCATTTTTTTCGTTTGAATGTGTTTGACAAGGTAACGGGAATTGAATATCCGGTAAATACGACGATCAAGTTGATTAAACCTTATGATGGAACTTGGATGGTTTTACATAGTAAAAACGGACAGACGGAATTGGGGTCGATTGAATATATCGGTGCTGATATCGTGGTGAATGAAGATGCCTATTATAAAGAATCAGGCAAGCGATTGACAGGTAAACCACTTTGTTTGGGACAATATACAACGTCGGTTAAATATTATGGAACTGGGAGTAGCTGGAACATGTTTTATGTGCTTACTGATGTCGCCAAAGAGGCCGGAGTTTATTGTCAATGGAAAAAATTCGAGAAAAAGGATAGTTTGTCTCGAATGGTTGCCCCGATGGCTCAAGCGGGTTTTGATTTCCGACATGTGGAGATGATGGATGGTGATGGAAGTGCCAGTGCTCTTTTGTTGTCCAATGGAGTTCTTTATCAGATCCCTAGGGCCGGTAAAGTGTATAAACCGGGAAGCGGGTTGACCGGGGATGTGAAGATTACCTTGGCATCTAAAGTTATTAACAATGCTTTGTTGTATGATGAGGCCGGACATCGTTTTGCATTCTATTATAATAAAAGTGACGGATTGGGCGTGAAGAAATATGATCCTTTGTACTTTAATGAGAGCGAGGAAAATAGTGATTTGATTCAATCTATTCCGGTTCGAGATGGTAATGCTACGGGTGCGGATCCCAACAAGTTAGCTCCGGATCAAAAAGTGTTGTATGTAGGAACCGGATATCAATTTGATCAAGGTTGGACAAGTATGTATGCTTATGGTTTGGCTAAAAGTGATGACAAATGTTTTGTTTATGAATTTAACCCAAGAGGGTTTACTTATGCTGATTATGCCTCTTTTAATGCTTATTATCAGATAGATTTACCTAAAGGATTAGATGAAAATGCTTGTTTTGCTTCAACGCCACCTTATAGTGGTATTATTTTTTACGCATCGGGTAATACTGTTTATCGTTTAGACTTTAAACAGGCCGGCGGAAAAGCTACTGCAATTTATACTCATACAGGAGGGAAAGCTACGAAAATGAAATTTGCCAAGCGGAAGGCTCCCGGAGCAGGAGAATTTGCAGCCTATGAGTTTGATTTGCAACGTAGTTTAGGTGTTTCGTTTGATATGGGAAATGGCAAGAGTGATTTCGTTATCTTGAATTTGTCATCAACCGGTAGTGTTGGGGCTAATAGTGTAACTTATCCGGCAACACAGGTATATTCTGATTTTGGAGAAATAGCTGATTTTGTATTTATTTAAAAAAGGTATTAAGATGAAGTGGATGATTATTATATGGGGGTTACTGTCATTAGTGGGATGCCAGAGTAAGCCTGAAGGATTCGTGATAAAAGGAGAATTTCAAGGTGCACCGGAAAATGAATGGGTATATTTAATGAATACCGGGCAGACGATGTATTATGATAGTGTGCAGTTGAAAAAAGGAAGATTTGAGTTTAAAGGGAAAGTGGATTACCCGGAATTACGTTGTATTACTTATTTTAACGATCCGTCGCAACGAATTTATGGGTGGGATAAGATCATGGAGTTACCGATATATGTGGAAAATTCTACTATTCGGGTTTCTTTACCTTTTGCAGAGTTACCCTCAAAATTAGAGAAAAAAGTACCGGAAAATTTGCGTGTAGAAGGTTCTTATGCTCATGATTTATATGCGAAATATAAAGAACGGGTAACGCCTTTTGTTGTAAAAAATGATAGTTTGTTTGATGCTTATCGTCGTGCTTATTATTATAAGAAAGGGACGGAGGATGATGTGTTCCGTTGTGTGAGGGGGATGGATGCTATGCGTGATAGTGTTTTTGCCGTGGGGGTTGAATTTATCCGGCAACATCAGGAGTCTCCGGTAGCTTTATATGTGGCAAAAAATCTACGGGTAAGAGCTTACGATAGAGAGAAAGCGAAAGAAGTGGTCGGGTTCTTACCGGAAAACGTGAAAGCCACCCCGATGGGACAGCAAGCTATGAAAGCTTTATTGGAACAGCCGCTTTACGTGGGAGATGTGTTGCCTGATTTTGATGTGTTGGATGTAGATTTGAAAACGGTAAAGTTGTCAACGCTATTGCAAAAGGGACATTACACGTTGGTGGAATTATGGGCATCTTGGTGTGGACCTTGTCGGGCAGATATTCCTCATTTAAAAGAGACTTATCAGTGCTATCATGAAAAAGGTTTTGAAATGGTTAGTATCTCTATCGACGATGATATGGATGCATGGTTGAAAGCTGTAAAAGAAGAAGGTATGCCTTGGACTCAGGTTTGTGGAGCAAACGGGAAAGGTTATAAAAAAGAATGTATGGATTTGTTTGGTGTTAGCGGTGTACCTTCATGTGTTTTGATTGATAAGGAGGGGCGGGTAATTAGTACAAATGCACGCGGGGGATGGTTGAACGAGAAGTTGGCCGCTTTGTTTAAAGAATAAAGATTCGGTTTTATAAAATTTGTATTGTATGAAAAATGTATTGTTAGTCGTATTGTTTATGATCGGCGTTGTCGGTTATAACGTGCGGTTGCACGGTTCTTTGAAAGAGTTTGGTACGAATGTGGTTTCGATGGATTTTGATGGAGCTGCAGGGGAAATTTCCAAAGAGTGGAGTCAGAAGATCATGGTGAATAAAGATGGTAGTTTTGATTTTTCTTTTGACTTGAAAAAGCCGGGATATTATTCGGTGGGGCGGAACACGTTGTATTTAACCCCGGGAGATGATATGGAGGTATATTTAGGGACATCACAACCACAAAGCTGGTTTAAAGGGAAAGGTGCCGACGTGAATAATTACATGAAAGGACGTTTGTTTCCGAAGGCTGGATCATTTTTAGAGGCGGGGAAACGTGAAAGGTAGTTTCGAAGAGACGAAAAAATATATTGACGAGCGGGCTGCCCAACGGGAGAAAGAATTGAAGGCTTTGCCGAACGCAAGCAAGGAGTTCGTGGAGTTGGAAATGATGCGTATCAAGGCAGATGTGGCGAATAGTTATATGGCATATTTATGGTATTCTGATCTTTTAAAGGATTGTAAAACAAGGGAAGAGGGAGGAAAGGTTGCGAATGATTTTAACAAATCTATCCGGGAATATATCAATCCGTTGTTAAAAGAGATTTCTGCTAAAGATCAGTATTTGGAAGTTGCCGTGGTGAGAGATGTGTTGTTGAGTTGCTATGATATGGATGCTTCTATTTTTGATTTCCCGAAGTCTCAGCGATTGAAAGAATTGAATGATGCTTACGTGACTGGGGAGCGTATGGATGAGGAAATGACTAAACCTCTCTACGATGAATTGCATGCTTTCGGTTCGAAGTTGAAAAATGCTGATTTCAAGCAGGCGTTTATGGGACGGTTGGAGAAACGGGCGAAATTGATGGAAGGACGTCCGGCTATTGATTTTGCTGTCGTGGATATGAACGGGAAAGAGGGGAAATTGAGTGATTATAAGGGAAAGGTGTTATTCGTTGATTTTTGGGCGACTTGGTGTATGCCTTGTTTGGGTGAAATGCCTTTCTTTAATGAATTAAGTAAGAAGTACCCGAATGTCCAGTTTGTTGGCGTGTCATTGGATGATAACACGGAAGTTTGGTTGAATAAATTGAAGGGTGATTCGGATCATGGGAAAGTATTGGAGTTATTTTCAAAAGATCCATTGGTGCGGACAGGTTGGGATATTACGGGAATTCCTCGTTTCTTGTTGATCGATAAAGATTTCACGATTATTGCGGCTTCCGCTCCTCGTCCTTCTCAAAAAGATGTGATTACACCGTTGTTGGAAAAGTATAATAAATAAGGAAATTATCATTCTAATTATTGTTTTTGGAGGAGTTATCTCGGTGTTGGGATAACTCCTCTTTTTGTTGAAATATTTGGAAGATTTCTTGAAAAATAAAACAAATAGGTTACTTTTGTGGGGAGGATGTCGTGGATAAAATTGCGTTATGGCAAGAGATCTGTTGGAAAATAAGGCTTTCGAGGAGTTATTTGATTTACATTATGGGAATCTGGTGGGATTCGTGTATGGCTACGTGAGGGATGAAGAGGTGGCCAAAGATATTGTGCATGATGCGTTTTTGACTTTTTGGACGAATCGGAAACATTTGGATTTGTCTTATTCGGCTAAATCTTACCTATTTACATTAGCACAGAATTATGCATTGAACTATTTGAGGCATTTACGGGTCGTGGAGGTGAACGAGCGTGAGGTGACGGCTTTGTTGGAATCGGCTTCAGAGGAATTGGCTGAATACGATGAACGGTTTGCCCGGGTGGAGGAAAAGTTAGCTTTGTTACCGGAGAAGCAGCGGGAAGTTTTTTTGAAATGTGTGGTGGAAGAGAAGAAGTATCAGGAGGTGGCGGATGAGTTGGACGTGAGTATTAACACGATAAAAAAGCATATGACTCGCGCCTTGAAATTTTTGAGAGGGGAATTGCAGGATGAAACTGTGTTACTTTTCGTGTTGAAAAAGAAGTGATTATCTTTTTATTTTCAAATTCTATATAAAAAATTGCTTTTTGTGTCACCCTTTTTTTGAGGGAGCGTGTGATAGATGCAAAATGACGATTTATGAGATACAATGACGAAGATATAGAATTTGCTAATTTGATTCTGACAGACCGGGAGAATTTAGACGATGCGGAGGTGAATGCGTGGATGGAAGATCCGGAGCATGTAAAATTATTGCAGGAGTTTGCTACAGCTTATCAAGTTCGTATGAATAAGAATTTTGACCGAGATAAAGAGAAAGAATTTGCTCGGTTGGAGAGGGATTTTTACGAACGGAAGAGTCGTCGAATGACATTGCGTTGGTCGGTAGCGGCTTCTATAATTTTGTTGGTTGGTTTATTTGTGGGACGTACGGTGACCGAATGGAGGGATTTGGATGATGCTCGAGTGCTGGCAAAAACGGAAAGAAACGTGCCGGGTGCTAAAGCTGAGTTGATTTTGAGTACTGGAGAACGGGTTGTTTTGGATCGAAAGAATGTAGCAATAGAGGGTTTGAACGAGATGGGGATTCGAAATGATTCCGTGACCGGGTTGGATTATGCGACGGCGAAAGTGGAGGGGAAAGAGATCATGTATAACACCATGCGAATCCCGGTGGGAGGATTTTATCAGTTGGCTTTGTCTGACGGGAGTAAAGTGTGGTTGAATTCGATGACGGAACTTCGTTTTCCGGTGACTTTTACGGGGGAACAGCGAAAAGTTTATTTGACAGGAGAGGCTTATTTTGAGGTGACTCACGATTCGGTGCATCCATTTATTGTAGAGACTCCGGACGGAATGGAAGTAAAGGTGTACGGAACAGAATTTAATATGAACACGTACGAGAAAGGTGTTGTACAGACCGTGCTTGTAAAAGGAAAAGTCGGAGTCCGAGGTGGTGTTCTCGGTAAAGAAGTGGTGTTGGCTCCTGAGCAGATGGCTGTGTACCGGGAAAAAACAGGAGAAATTCAAGTTGAAAATGTTGATCCTTATAAGTATGTAGCCTGGAAGGATGGAGAGTTTGTTTTTGAACGGGAGACGATAGAAGAGATCATGGAACGATTGAGTAGATGGTATGATGTAAAAGTTTTCTATTCGAATGAATCTTTGAAACAAAAACGATTTACTGGGGCGATTAGTCGCTATAAGGATATAGAACAGGTTCTTCATTTAATCGAGGGACCGGCGACATTACATTTCGAGATAAAAGGTAACGTAGTTACAGTACAAGGAGGTCAATAATTATGATGTTTAATAAAAACCGTAAGGTGCGTCAACACGCTTACGGTTTGATATAGGATGTTTGCGCATCCGTAAATTCTAATAGTTAATTCACAAATTTATGAAAAAAAACAAGATTAGGTTTGTTTTTTCTGGTTTTTTCGAACGAAAAAGATCAGAACTTTTTCGGGGACTACAATTGTTCCTGCTGATTATGTTTTTGGGTTGTCCTTTGTTTGGTGTAGCTCAACAGCAAAAGGTTTCAATTGACGTGAAACAGGTGGATGTTTCTGTGGTTTTTAGACAAATTAAAGAGCAAACGAAATTGAATTTCGTGTATGATCCAGATCAGTTGGCTTCAATGTCAGAAATTACATTGAGTATGAAGGATGTGACCGTAGATGCCGTGTTATCACGATTATTTGCCAATACACCTTTCGAGTATCGTTTTGAGAGTGGAGCGATATTAATCAAACGTAAGGAAAAACAGGTTGCTACAAAAGGAGAAGTTGTAACGGTGACTGGTTCCGTGAAAGATGCTGGGGGAAATCCTTTGCCCGGAGTGACGATTATGTTGAAGGGACTTAGTTTGGGGGCCGCAACGGATGTGGATGGAAATTATAAGTTGAGTTTTACTAAGGTTGAGAATGTCGTGCTGGTGTTTTCTTTTATCGGGATGGAGACTCAAGAGGTGAAATACACGGGGCAGCAGAAGATTGATGTGGTAATGAAGGAGACTGTGGAGTCCATGGAGGAAGTGGTGGTAACTGGTATTTTTACTCGGAAAAAAGAAGGATTTACAGGTTCTGCAACAAGAGTGTCAGGAGAGGAAATAAAGCGAATGACTTCAGGTAATGTGTTGAAAGCATTACAAATGCTTGATCCGGGTTTTAAGATGAATTCCAGTAATTTGGCCGGTTCTAATCCCAATGCGATACCGGACTTCCAGATGCGCGGGCAGGCAAGTATTGGAAATTATGAAAGTTCAGATGTGGTTGTTTTGCGTGGTGATGTAAATACACGTCCCAATCAGCCGTTATTTGTGTTGGATGGTGTGATTGGGGTAGATGCAACAACGATTATGGACTTAGATCCGGAACAAGTAGAGTCAATCACTTTGTTAAAAGATGCTGCAGCCACGGTGATTTATGGTTCGGAGGCGGCTAATGGCGTGGTTGTGGTTGAAACAAAAGCTCCCGTGTCAGGGAAGTTACGTTTTACTTATAGCGGGAATTACGAGTTGGAATGGCCAGACTTGAGTGTGTATGATCTGATGAATGCAGAGGAAAAATTACGAATAGAGGAGTTGGCCGGTTATTATGACAATAAAAATGATGTGAATTTGCGTAATTATTATAACCGTATAAAACAAGAGGTTTTGAGTGGGGTGAATACATATTGGTTGGCTGAACCTGTTCGTACGGCATTTTCTCATCGTCATGGTCTGACGGCAGAAGGTGGAGATAAAACATTACGTTATAAAATTTATTTAGGAGCCCGTTGGGCTCCGGGTGTAATGAAAGAGTCTGATTTGAACACAAAGACTGGAAAAATTGATTTGAATTACCGGGCTAGTAAGATATTAATAAATAATTCATTGTCTGTAGATTATTCTGATGGAGCCCGGACTTCTCCTTATGGAAGTTTTCAAGATTATGCACAAATAAATCCTTATTATCGTAAAACAGATGAGAATGGGAATGTCAAGCAAGTATTGGATGATCATAAAGTGGGGGATTCATATATCGCAGATTATAAGACTCCAACGTTGAATCCATTATGGAATGCTCAATTTGATTCAAAAAATGATAGTCGTAGTTTTAATCTACGAGAGGCTTTGAAGGTTGAATATTTACCATTTGATAATTTGCGGTTAAGCTTGGATTTTACATTATCTCGTACTGATGCCACAGTGGAAACTTTTAAATCAGCCCAGCATAATGATTTTTATTCCGTGGCAGATCCGGCAGAAAAGGGTTCTTATTATTGGTCCAAGTCTGAGGGGTCTAGTTATCGATTGAGTTTGTCTGCCGCTTATAATAAAGCATTCGGATCGGATCATTTGCTGTCTGCTTTTGCTCGTTATAGTATTAATGAGAGTGCGAATAATTTGACTTCTATTTCCATGAAAGGTTTCCCGAATGATAAATTGAGTGAAGTGTACATGGGAACGGAATATCAGACAACAGGTGGTAGTGAGAGTGTTTCCCGTGCTTTAGCTTTTATGATGACATTGAATTATTCTTACAAACAACGTTATGCTTTTGACTATAGTATGAGTATAAACGCTTCTTCTGAGTTCGGCGAGAACAATCGTTATGCGCCGTTCTGGTCTGTAGGAGTACGTTGGAATGCTGAAAAAGAAAAATTTATATCGAATTTGGGTATTTTTGATGAGCTGGTCTTGCGTGGGACTTATGGGATTACGGGATCTCAAGGTTTTACTCCCTATCAATCTTTGCAGATGTATACTTATTCCAATTTGATGAAGACTTATAAAAGTTCGGATGTTGTCGGGACAGAAATATATGGATTGGGAAATCCTGATTTGAAATGGCAACAAACACGGAATTATAATGCATCGTTGGACTTCACAATGTTTCATAATATATTTAGTGCTAGGTTTGAGTATTACGAGAAATACACGAAAAACACGTTGTTGGATTATACAATGGCACCATCTGTTGGTTTTGCTACGATGAAAGAGAATTTAGGTGAGATTTCTAATAAAGGGTATGAGGTGACACTACGTTTGATGCCATACAGTAATGCGGCGAAACAGGCTTATTGGCAAGTTATTTTTACTGGCTCGCATAATAAATCACGGATAGAGGAGATTTCTAATGCCTTGAAAGTGATGAATGAGAAACAGATGGAACAAGCCATGGCATATGAAAGGCCCGGAGATTTAGAGGGGAAACGGGAGAAATATCCATTACCTCGTTACGAAAATGGTTATTCGCAAACAACCATCTGGGTGGTACGTTCAATGGGTATTGATCCGGCAACAGGACGGGAAGTCTATATGACACGTGATGGTAAATTAACGAATGACTATAATGCAGCGGATCAGATTCCTTTTGGAGATTCTGAACCGAAATTTCAAGGTTCTGTCTCAACAACCTTCACTTATAGAGGTTTTAGTTTAACTCTTGCCGGGCAATATCATTGGGGAGGACAGACCTTTAATAAGACGTTGATTAACAAAGTGGAGAATGCTAATCTTCGGTTGAACACGGATAGACGGGCGTTGTATGATCGTTGGCAAAAACCGGGAGATCACGTGTTTTTTAAGGCGATAGATGGAAATGTTTCTAAAGCGGATACGAAAGAAAGCTCTCGTTTCGTGATGGATGATAATGAATTCTATTTTTCTACGGTGAATTTATCGTATCGCTTGGATGGTAAAAAATTTGATTGGATGAAACGTGTGGGGATTACTTCTGCTACACTTGGATTATATATGGAGGATATTTGTCGTTTTTCCACGATAAAGATGGAACGTGGTATAGACTACCCCTTCTCTCGTCAGATATCCATGTCGTTGAATGTTGTCTTTTAAATTTGTAGACTATGAAAAAATATATTGTAGGCATTTGTTTCAGTATGCTGTTCTTTACTTCTTGCTCGGATTGGTTGAACGTGGAGCCAAAGACCACCGTGAAGGAAGAAGAAGTGTTTAGTCGAGAATTAGGTTTTAAAGAAGCCTTAACCGGAGCCTATATAAAAATGGCCTCTACGGGGTTGTACGCAAGGAATTTGAGTTATGGTTTTCTGGATGTGTTGGGAGGACGTTATAATCAGGGAACAAATCAGAAAGATTATTATACTTTTGCCCCGGATCCCTCTTCTTTGGTAGAGTCTTATTGTGAGAGTATCTGGTCAAATATGTATAATATTATCGCTAACCTGAATAATCTGTTGTATTATTGCGATAAAAATAAATCTGTGTTTACGACACCGGATTACTACGAGATCATAAAAGGAGAGGCTTTAGGCTTACGAGCTTTTTTGCATTTTGATTTGTTACGAATGTATGGGCCTATTTATAAGGAAAATCCGGGAGCGAAACGAATTGCTTACCGTACAGAGTTTACTAAAGACGCTCAATCAATGCAATCTTCAAATGTTGTAGTGGATAGTATTATTGCCGATTTGAAAAAAGCGGAAGTTTTATTGACAAATACAGATCCCTTGAGGTTTGATTTCCCAATCACGACATCGGAATATGGAAGGCGATCGTTTCCTCGTGTATCGTCATAAACGAATGAATTTGTATGCTGTAAAAGCTATGTTGGCGCGAGTGTACTTGTATGCCGGAAATCAAGAACTGGCAGCTAAATATGCTAATGAGGTAATTGATAGCGATTTGTTTGAATTGTTGAGCAATGCAAATGATGTGTTGCGTTCGAAAGAGATCATTTTCTCCGTGTATATTGACAAATTTGATCAACAGGTTGAAAATATGATGACAACTACTTCTTATATTGTTGATAATAGCGTTTTTAATGAAATTTTTGATGTTGCGAATGATGGACTAAATGATTTTCGAGTTCGTGAGGGGGTTAGTTTTGAGAACACGCCTTCTGGGAAGAGAATGTTGAAATATAAGCAAGAGAATGTATGGCCGTCGTTACAGAATACGGTAGTATTAATTCGTTTGTCTGAGATGTACTATATTTTAGCCGAATGTGCGGAAACTCCGGAGGAGGCTTCTAACTTTTTAAATAGTGTAAGAGAGGTTCGGGGAATAGACCCGGTGAGTTGTACGTCTCAAACCGTACAATCTGAGATTGAAAAAGAGTATCGGAAAGAATTTTATGGTGAAGGTCAAGTGTTCTTTTATTACAAACGTTTAGGACGGCCGACTTTTGTGAATTGTCCGTTACAGAATCTGATTGAAAGTAACTATATGTTCTCTTGGCCGGAGAATGAGATTTTGTTTGGTTATACAAATTAATTGATACGTGTATGAAAAAGATATTATATCTAGTGATAGTCGTTATACTTTTGGTTCGTTGTGACAAATACGAAATGGTGCAATATGACCAAGGCGCTAGGATAAATTTCGTTGGAGATATGAATTGGGCGAATCCGGGGACTTTTAAAGAACCTTATTGGTCTGATGATGTCGAATTGAAATATAGTTTTAATTTCGGAATAAACAAGCAAGGAGAGTATTTGCGATATGACACGGTTCAAGTTGGGGTGAAAATTATGGGAGATATTGCGAATGTTCCGCGTAAAGTGGCACTAACAACAAAATCATCGGAAGAGAATGTTGTGAATGTACTTTTCCCGGATGCCTATTATGTTGATGCAGATACGACCTCTGCGGTATTTCGAATTGTTATTGAACGTCCTGCAGTTCGGGGAACAGAATGTCTTGTCGAATTGACATTTGATTACGAGAATTCCGATTTCGAAGAGGGATTGGAGGAGCGTCAAGTAATCGAATTAGTGATACAAGATGTTGTGAGTAAAGAATCTTGGGGGGTAGATGACCGAACTTGGGAAATGTATAAAGACTATTTCGGGACATATAGTGAAGCAAAGGCCAGATACGTGATCACGCAATACGGGGAACAATATGGTGGGACTTCTTTCAGTGGATGGTTTCGCAATGGTTATATGTTAGCAATGTATTATAATATGTTGTTTACGGATTTGGAAACCTATAAACAAGCTTGTGAAGAAGATCCCTCTAAACCTACGTTTATAGATGAGAATACGGGAGAGTGGATAGAGTTCCCTAGCCAAGCTAAGTAATATTTTAAACAAGAAAAGTATGAAACAGATTATATACATATTGGCAGTTTTACTTTTAACGGCCTGCTATGATGATAAGGGTAATTATGATTATAAACAGATTAATATTTTGGATGTCGGGTTGGATGAGATGTATTCCGTGCGGGTTGCAGGAGACACGGTGATCACGATTCAGCCTAGATTATCACAATCTTTGCAGGAAAATAAGGATAATCTAGAATTCATGTGGTTACATTCAACGACCAATTCTAATTTTTACACGATAAAGGATTGTGATACGGTTTGTATGACAGAGGAACTGAAGTTTCATGTTGATCCGGAAGATAAGGCCTTAAAGTATGAACATTATTTTCGTTTGAACGTGTATGATAAGTTAACAGGGATAGAGTATCCGGTAAATACAATGATGAAATTGGTCAAACCGTTTGATGGGGCTTGGGTTTTGTTGCATAGTAAAGATGGACAAACGGAATTGGGATCCGTGGAATATATCGGGGAGAATATTGTTGATACCAAAGATGCCTATTATCAAGCAACCGGCAAGCATTTACAAGGGAAACCACTGTGTTTGGGAAGAGTTTCTTTACAGAGTAGTTATTATGGTTCCTCGAAGGTTCAGATGTTTTCCGTGATAACGGATATTCCTGATGAGGCCGGTGTATATTGTCAATGGAGGCAATTTGAAAAAATGGATAGTCTGTCAAGAATGGTATATTCTGCAGATGCGGTTGATTTTGCTCCGGATAAAGTGGAATTGATAGATGGAGAGGGATCTCGGGGAGGATTGATGTTGGCAAATGGAAAGTATTACCAGACTCCTGCCGCAATGAAAATGTATGAACCAGCACGGAATAAAGATAATTTTGGTGGAGATTATTATATATCGCTTGCCGCAAAGGTTGCGGATGTTTCCTTGGTGTACGACCGGAAAGGACATCGCTTTGGTTGTTTGTGGCATATGAATAATAGTGGTGGTCCTGATCCGATTCTTTTTGATCCGGTAAAAGAGAACAAGGTGGAATTAGGAGCGATACCCCAAAGTACAGATAATTCTACTGCGGCAGATCCTAACAAACTGAACCCGAAACATAAGGTGTTGTATGTTGGATCCGGTTACAATTATAACCAGAGTAATGCCTCCTATTCTTATGCTTATGCGGTAGCAACTAGAGAGCAGGATAGTTGTATCGTATACGAGTTTAATGCAATGGGAATGTCATACGGGAAGAATCCAAGTTTGAGTAATTATTATCGGTTGCCCATACCACAAGGATTGGATGAAAATAGTTGCTTTGCTTCTTCAGCTGCTTATAGCGGTATTATTTTTTATTCAGCGGGGAATACTGTATATCGATTGGATTTTGTACAGCAAGGAGGGAAAGCAACTCCTATTTACACGCATGAAGGAGGCAAGGTTACACGGATGAAATTTGCTCGTACTCGTAATGAGCAAACAGGATATGAGAATTACGAGTTTGATTTGGCTCGAAGTTTGGGGGTTGTTTTTGAAATGGAAGATGGATCGTGTGATTTTGTGGTACTGAATCTGGCATCGACAGGTTCTGTTGGGACGGATAGTGAACACTATCCTGCAAAACAAGTGTATCACGAATTTGGAAAAATTACTGATGTTGTATTTTTATAATAGACAAAAGAAATGAAGTGGAGTTTTATTATAATTGTTTTACAGCTGTTAGTTGGTTGTCAATCGAATGATGGTTATGTGATTAAAGGGGAATTAGCGGGGGCGCCTGAGAACGAATGGATTTATTTGATGGACGTTGATCAACATCAATATTATGATAGTGTTCAATTACATGATGGGCGGTTTGAATTTCGGGGAAAAGTGAATTTACCGGAGTTAAGGAAAATCATCTTTTATAAGGATCCGACACGGCGCGTGTATGGTTGGGCTAATATTTTATGTATTCCCGTGTATGTTGAGAATTCAGAAATATTGGTATCCATCCCTTTTGCAGAAATGCCTTCAAAATTGGCAAAAAAAGTACCGGTCTCTTTATGTATCGAGGGTTCTGGTGTGCATGATTTATATCAGGGGTACATTCAACAGATCGAGCCATTGAATTTGAAGTTTGATGGAGTATTCGATCAATACCGACAAGTATATTATCGAGGTAAGGGATCTGAACAAGATGTTATCAAGTGTGTGAAGGAAATGGATATGTTGCGTGATAGTATTTATCATTGTGGCGTTGATTTTATTCGTAAGCATGGTGATTCTCCTGTGGCAACTTACGTCGTGAATAAATTGGCGGTGGAACGATATGGACGGGAAGAGGCTCAACGGGTTTTGGAACTTTTCCCCTCACAGGTTCGGACAGGCGAGATGGGCGAACAATTAGAAAAAAAATTAATAGGCAAGCCGTTGTATGTGCATGATATGATGCCAGACTTTTTAGTGATGGATATTAACTCGAATGAGAAAAAACTATCAGAATGTGTTCATAAGGGGCGCTATACTCTAGTGGAGCTTTGGGCTTCTTGGTGTGGTCCCTGTCGGCATGACATTCCTCATTTAAAGGAGACTTATAAACGTTTCCATGAAAAGGGATTTGATATTGTGAGTGTATCTATTGACGATGAAATGGATAAATGGAAAAGTGCTGTATCTAGGGAAGGGATGGAATGGACTCAAGTTTGTGGGGCAAAAGGGGTAAAATATGGGAAGGAATGTATGCAAGCGTTTGGTGTAAATGCTGTTCCCAGTGGATTTCTAATTGATCCTCAAGGAAAGGTGATTGATGTTGCTGCCAGGGGAGGATGGTTAAATATGAAATTGATAGAATTATTTGGGGAATAATTTCTTTTTAAATATTTGAAATGACATTGTCTCAATTTATTGGGACAATGTTTTTTATGCCATATCTTTGGTTTTTAGTGTGATAAATGTATTTTTGATTGGGAATAATGAATTCTTGTGAGAAAATAATCTCTGCATATTCTGTTTTTTCTTAGATTTGTGAAATCTATGGAAATGAATATGCATCCTTTTGATAACCATGACGTATTGTTGGAAGCCCTGCGAAAAGGGGAAGAGAAGGCCTTCGAGTATCTTTTTGACAGATATTACGAAGGGTTATTGAATTATGCGGGGCGTATTGTTCGGGAGACGGAGCTGGCTCATGATTTGGTGCAGGAGACGTTTTGTAAGTTGTACGAGGATCATGCAAGTTTGAATATTCATTTGTCTATAAAATCTTATCTTTATAAATCAGTCTATAATAGTTGTTTGAACGAGATCAAGCATCAAAAGGTGGTTAGTAATTATGCAGATCGGGAGTTGTTGGATTTTTATTTTTCTGAGATCGTACAGACACCGGAAGCGGAGTTAGCGTTGTTGGGAGAGGATATAAATAATGCTCTTCGGGAGGCGATTGATAAGTTACCGGAACGTTGCCGGGAAGTTTTCATGTTGAGTAAGATGGAAGAGTTGTCGAATAAAGAGATTGCTGAACGCTTGGGAATATCCGTGAAAACAGTTGAGGTTCAGATGACTAAAGCGTTGTCTCGTTTACGGAAAGAGTTGGAATGGTTGTTAAGCTTGATTTTCTTTGTAAATTTTTGAGTATAGCGTAGGGGTTTTTTCTTTTCAAGTTGTCATAGGAGTATAAACAGAGAAACTATGACGAATGAGATTGATCAATTAATATGGAATGTACTTGACGGGAAAGCGTCAGAGGGGAAGATCCGTGAGTTGAAAAGCTGGATGGAAGAGAGTGAGAAGCATCGGGAATATTTTCGCCAATGGAAGAAAATATGGAACATGACAAGTGGTCCGACATTATCTACTACTCGTAAGCAACAGGAGAAAGAACGTTTCTTGAAATCTATTCATCAGTCATATGTTGGTAAAGTTCGAAAACGGAGAATAATACATTATTGGCCTGTGGCAGCATCTGTTGTTTTGTTGGTGGGGGTGTTTGTGGGATTTGCACTCAACGAGTGGAGCCAGATGAAAGCTGATCAAGGGATTGCTCAAACGGAAAGAATTGTTCCGGGGGTGAAGGCCGAATTAATCTTGTCCACGGGCGAAAGGGTGTGTTTAGCGCAAAGGAGTGAGTTTATAGAGGGAATGAAAGAATCCGGAATTCGAAATGATTCCTTGGCAGGATTGAATTACGTGGGAGCAAAGATTCAGGGGGAAGAAATTGGTGAAGAGATCGTGTATAACACGATGCAAATTCCGGTGGGAGGATTTTATCAATTGAAATTGGCTGATGGAACAAAGGTTTGGCTGAATTCACTCACGCGACTTCGTTTCCCAGTAACTTTTGCCGGAGAAGAACGGAAGGTGTATTTGACCGGAGAGGCTTATTTTGAGGTAGCACGGGATTCGGTACATCCTTTTATTGTTGCCACGGATGAAGGTATGGAAGTTAAAGTATATGGGACGGAATTTAATGTAGATACCTATCGGAAAGGAACGGTAAAAACTACGCTGGTAAATGGTAAAGTCGGGATTCGGGTAAGTGCCACGGGAGAAGAAATGAGGCTTTCGCCTAACCAGATGGCATTATTCACGAAGGCCACTCAATCCATACAGGTCGAGAATGTGGACTCTTATGGAGTAGTTGCTTGGAAGGATGGTAAGTTTGTTTTTGAAGATGAGCCGATTGAGGAGATCATGGAACGCTTGAGTCGCTGGTATGATGTGAAGGTGTTCTATGCTAATGAACGTATTAAAAAACATACATTTACAGGAATTATTACTCGTTTTGCAGATATTTCAGATGTACTTCATCTGATGGAAGAGACTGCCGCCGTGGAGTTCCGCATTCAAGGAGATACTGTTACCGTGAAATAAAAACCGAAAGTTGTGGGGCAACTCTCGGTATATGATAGGATGTAAGTTTACATCCAGTGTTAAATAGTAAATGACAAATTTATGGAAAAAAAACGAAGATGGGTTTACTTAAGGGGTATTTTATACCTAAAAAATGTGAAGTGTAAAACCTTACAGGTATTTTTATTGCAGATTATGTTGTTGATTTCGTGGGATGTAATGGCACAGGATCAGAGGGTTACCATTCATTTGGAGCAAGTAAAGATTCAAGAGGTTTTTAAGGAAATTAATAAGCAGACGGGATTGGATTTCGTGTATAGTGCTATGCAGTTGAGATCGGAATGGTTTCTTTGGACGTGAAGGATGTGACGGTTGAGGTTGCGTTGAAGAAGTTATTTGAAGGAAAACCTTTCACGTGTAAGTTTGAAATGAAGTCTATCATTATTCGGAAGGTTGAAACTGTGACAGCAGGAAAAACAAGTCGGACGATTCGAGGAGTTATTACGGATAAATCGAATGAACCACTTCCTGGGGTGACCGTATTGTTGAAAGGGACAAGTGTTGGTACGGCCTCCAACACGAAGGGGGAGTTTGTATTGGAAGTGACCGGAAGTGTGGATTCTTTAGTCGTGACTTTTGTGGGAATGAAGACTCAATACGTGAAATTGCTACCGGACAAGGATTCGTATAGAATCCGCATGGAGTATGATGTAGAGGAGATGCAAGAAGTGGTGGTTACCGGTTATCAGACGATTAATCGCAAAAGATCGACAGGCGCTATTACATCTGTTAATGCAGATAAGATCATGCGTCCGGGAGTATTATCCATAGATCAAATGCTGGAAGGGCAAATTCCAGATATGATGTTTATGAGTAATTCAGGGGAAGTGGGTGTTGTGCCTAAAATTAGAATCCGGGGAACGTCAACATTGATTGGTAACCGGGAACCTTTGTGGGTGGTGGATGGAATCGTGTTGCAAGATCCAGTGAATATTAGTCCGGAGGAGTTAAATAATCCTGATTACGTGAATCGGATCGGTAATGCTATTGCCGGGTTAAATCCTCAGGATATTGAACGTCTGGATATATTGAAAGATGCGGCAGCCACGGCTCTGTATGGAGCAAAAGCTGCTAACGGGGTTATTGTGATTACCACGAAAAAAGGACATATCGGTAAACCGATCATCAGTTATAATATGAACGTGTCTTACAAACGTCGCCCTCGTTACACGGATCGCCAGATTGATTTGATGAACTCGAAAGAACGGATGGAGTTTTCTAAAGATTTAGTAGATTCCGGATACACTTTCCCAGGTGGAATGAATATGGTCGGTTATGAAGGGCTTATAAATCAACTTTATCGAGGAGCTTTAACTTATGATGAGTTTACGAAACAAGTACAATATTTGGAATGTTTGAATACGGATTGGTTTGATTTGTTGACAGAGGATGCGTTTTCGCATCAGCATACGGTAAGTATCTCAGGGGGAACGGAGACCGTACGTTATTACTCGTCAGTAGGATATGCGAAAGACAATGACGTGATTAAAGGAAATAATAACGAACGTTATACTGTTGCTTTGAATCTAAATGCGGATTTGTCTCCTCGTATTTCAACTTCGTTGGGGATTAATGGTAACGTGACTTCCAGAGAATATTCACAAGATGAAATTGCTCCTTTGGATTATGCTTATAATACCAGTCGCACTATTCCGGCTTTTGATGAGAACGGAGATTATTACTATTATCAGAATTCGGGTGGAACGGCAAATTCTTTTCGTTATAATATTTTGAATGAACTTGAAAATAGTTCGTATGATCAGGAAGGGTCTTCAATATCTTTTAATATGACTTTAAACGTGAAATTCACGAATTATCTGAATGCGAGTGTCGTGGGTTCTTATTCAACTTCAAATACCGATATTGAGGGATGGTGGGGAGAGAAAAGTCATCATGTGGCCTTGTTACGCCAATCCGAGTATGGAGATGCCCCGGCAAAAGGAGACGACTCGGAGTCCGCATTACCTTTCGGTGGGGAGCTGACCACGAATAGTACTCGGAATAGAAATTATATGCTACGGGTTCAGTTGAATCTGGACAAGTATTTTGGGCAGGATAAGCATAATGTTAATGCTAGTGTGGGGTATGAAGTGAGTTCTACAAAGTATAAGGGAAATAGTAGTACGATGAGGGGATATTATAAAGATAGAGGAAAACAATTCTCTATAACGACTTTAAATGATTACCCGGCTTTTAAGGCTTGGCTAGAGGCTAATGCCTATCCGACGATCTCGGATAATCTGACAAATTTACTTTCTGCTTATGCTACGGTTTCTTATAGTTATCAAAGTTTTTTTACTTTGAATGGTAACGTACGTTTTGATGGCTCAAATAAATTTGGAGACCAGAGTAATGATAAGTTATTACCCATTTGGTCCATATCCGGAAATTACACGATTTCCGAGCATGAGTGGTTGCAAAGAAACTGGATTGACTATATTATGTTAAAAGCATCTTTTGGATATCAGGGAAATATGTTGGAGGGCCAATCGCCAACTATGATTATCAAACAATTACCGACAGATCCACTTTATAATGAATTGGTTTCGGAACTTTCCGTGTACCCGAATCCGAATTTGAAATGGGAAAAAACGAGTTCTTTTAATGGAGGATTGACTTTCTCTTTGTTTAAGAGAAGATTACAGATGGAGACTTCCGTGTACTATAAACGTACAAAGGATGCTTTCTTGACAAAGCAAATATCAACAGTAAATGGTTTGGAGGAATATGTGGTGAATTCAGGAGATGTCAAGAATTCGGGATATAGTATTGCGGCAACGATTATTCCCGTGGAAACACGTGATTTCAACTGGATTTTGGCAACTTCATTTTCGAATGTTTTTAACAAGATGGAAACATTACCCGGGGCAGAGCAGTTTGAATTAAACAATTTTTTGAATGGAACAGCTCTGGTAAAGGGAAAACCAGTAGGAACGTTTTATTCTTATAAATTCGTGGGATTGAATCCAACGAATGGTTACCCGATATTTGACGATATGCAAGAACGTCAGGAAGAGTTGGAAGGATTGACAAAATATGATGTGTATACTCGTGTCCTGAAAGCGACGGGGAACCGGGAGCCGACGATGTCCGGAAGTATTAATAATACGTTAAGATATAAAAATTGGCGATTGAATATGAACTTGGCTTATAGCTTGGGTTCAAAAGTACGATTGTTTAAATTATTTGACTCTAATACGTTCCTTCCGGAAAATAATGTGAGAAGAGAGTTTGTTAAGAGATGGCGGAAAACAGGGGATGAAAAAAATACGGTTATTCCTGCTCCCAATTGTTATTTGACGCATTACTCTTCTTCGGGGGAAAAGCTCCCGACGATAGCCAATAATTCGCTGGATATGTATAATTATAGCGATATCCGGGTAGTAAGTGGTAATTACTTAAAGTGTTCGACAATGAGTCTAACGTATGAGTTCCCGATGGAAAAATTAGAAAGAATTAAATTGTCCCGGTTAGCTTTAAATCTTTCGGCGACTAATCTCTTTACAATTTGTTCCAATAAGTTAAAAGGACAGGCCCCGCAACAGAGTGGTTTCGCCGAGATTCAGTTGACGGATAGACCGACTTATACGGTAGGTGTAAGTGTTTCATTTTAAAGTTTGAATTATGAAAAGAATATATATCATTATTAGTATGTTGAGTTTCATGTTCGCCTCTTGTTCCGGTTTTTTGGAAGAGTATTCTCAAGATACTGCTTACGTGAGGGGATATGAAGATTTGGATGAATTATTATTGGGGAGCGTGTATATGCCTACTAATGCCCCGGAACATATGGGGTATACTTACGGAACGGATGGTTGGTATTATCCTTATATTCATTTGATGACGGATGAGGTACAAGAAAATATCAGAAGTTCTAGTAGCGGAGCTTTATGGGATGCGAGAGAACGTTATTTCGGTTATTATACATGGCAGCAACAAGTGGGGATTGATGCGTTAGGAACTTCTATTCGGAAAGAATCCTCGGATTGGAATAGAATCTATAAACATATCAACATTGCCAATATGATACTTGCCTCTATTGATGAACAAAGTACACCCAAGGAGGAAGATGAGCTGGAAGTGATGAGGATCAAGGGGGAGGCTTACTTTTTACGTGGTGCTTATTATTTTATCTTGGTAAACTTATATGGTAAACCTTACACGAAGACCGGAGCGAAAAATGATTTGGGTGTGCCAATTAAGAATACGGAATATATAGAAGATAAAGTGTATGGCCGAAATACCGTGGAAGAGGTATATGCACAAGTGTTGGCAGATTTAGGAGAAGCTGAAAAATGTTTGGAAAAAACGGTCCATAAATCAATTTACCGGGCTGATATAACAGCAACTTACTTATTGTTGAGCCGGGTTCATTTGTATATGCAAAATTGGGAAATGGCTGAATCTTATGCGAAAAAAGTCTTATCTAAACAAGATGATTTACGCGATTTGAATATGATGGAAGGGATCCCATTCTTTTTGGACACTACTTTACCGGAAGTAATATTTACGATGGGAATGGGGGGAATAAGGTATACGATTTCCGGTTTACCAAAAGATTTGGGGATTTCAGATGAACTTTATGCTTTGTATAAAGATAATGATTTACGAAAGAGTTATTTTGTAAAATATAATGAGTCCGGAGGATACGTGGAATATGTGAAGGGGGGTGCTATTGCTGATTTTTCCCGTACATCATTATCTGCTAATTTCTTGTTCCGTACAGCAGAAGCTTATCTGAATCTAGCAGAAGCTACGGCCTATCAAGGGAAAGAAGATGATGCTCGTAAGGCATTAAATGATTTGAGAGTGAAACGTTTGTCCGTGGAGCAATATGCTAATTCAGAAGAGAGTGGAGCAGATTTAATCAAGTTGATACGAGAAGAACGAGAACGTGAATTGTGTCTGGAAGGACATCGGTGGTTTGACCTGAGAAGATATATGGTATGTGAAAAGCAACCCTACACGAAAACGATACGAAAAAGTTACACGACATTCGAATACGTGTCTTGGACAAATGTTCCTGTTCAAACAGTGGTATATCAATTGGAAGAAAATGATGCTGCTTACACGTTACCAATTCCTAAAGAAGTATTGGAATATAATACGGGAATGAAGAATAATGAACGAGGTGTCCGTCCGGTTGTAGAAACTATTAATTATTAAATGCTATGAAACGATTATTATGTCATCTAATAGGGTTGATTTTGATCATTACAGTGTGTTTCAGTTGTACAGAAGATAGTTTGACTCCAAATGAATCGGATACCGATTATTTTCTGGAACCTTACGGGGTCTCGGAAGCTGATGCGGCTCTGCAAAAGGAATTTTATGCCCAGGAAAAGGTTTATCTTCTTTTTAATGACACGTTGAAGAGAGAATATTTGGGAAATGATCCGGAAGGTAACGCGGTATATTCTTTTCATTTGGTAGATATAAATTATGGTTTGAATACGTCTACTAGTAATATGAATATATTTGAATATCAATATATAAAATCAGATGTGGAGAAAAAAGAAGCTGTTGAGTTTATTAAAGAACTGGTTTTGCCGTCATTAGGGGGTGGTTTACGTCCTTATTCTGTGTTATTGGTAGATAGGATTGATCAATATGTTTATAATTATGAAGATTACGTGTTACAGAATCCGGATGTGTATGCCGGTTGGCGGTGTACGGCTATTGCGGTCGAAGGAGTCAGTGAAATGACGGATGAAGAACAGAGGGCTTATAAATCTTCTTTGTTGAAAAGTATGGTTGCCAATAAAGTGGCAACATTGGACCAAAGTATGTTTGATGAATTTTATTCTTTCTGTGCGCAATATTATAGCACTTATATTATGGGAGAGGAGCCGGTAAAAGAGTTTATGGCACAATATCCGACGGAAAAAGATTTGGGCCTTTTAAGTACTTATGGCTATGGATTTAACGGTTATACTTATATCGTAAA
>ENA-OROM01001039-OROM01001039.1-human-gut-metagenome-genome-assembly--contig:-NODE-1039-length-29081-cov-2.581927_pt1 | contig 29081 bp, 19 predicted proteins | sample MGYA00242129_ERZ509050 | MGnify/ENA primary metagenome ERZ509050 (study PRJEB26280, sample SAMEA2338701) | human gut metagenome | biome: human gut; feature: human-associated habitat; material: faeces...
AATCTCGAAAAATGCGGGATATGCTTCTGGTGTTAATCCATTAAGTTACGCATTGTCAACAAGTCGTGCATTACCTGCTTTTGATGAGAATGGAGAACGTTTGTTTTATAAAAGACGGAGTTCATATGGTTTTAATAACGAGTCGGAAACATTGAGTTATAATATTTTAAATGAATTAGATCATAGTGGTTCGGAAGTAAAGAATCATCGTTTGTCTTTAAATCTGATTTTGTCATGGCAACTTTTGGATTGGCTGAAGTATCAGTTTACAGGAGGGTATACTTATTCTAATCAAAATCGACAATCATTCCGAGAGGAGGAAACTTATGCGGTAGCAAATGAATATCGAGGATATGATTTTGATAGCGTTGAACCAGATGATCCTTGGTTTAAAGCAGCACTTTTGCCTTTCGGTGGAGATGTATTTACGTCAGATGCAATACAGCAAACTTATAATATCCAAAATCAATTACTTATTTCAAAAACATTTGCAGAAAGGCATCGCTTGAATATGATGCTTGCTACAGAAGTTCGTTCAACGATTAATGAGGAGCATTCCAATACATTATGGGGATATGTGAAGAGTCGTGGAAATAAATTAATTGCACCTACGGCTTGGAGTGATTTTAAACCTATTGGGGGAAAAACGCAAAGTGGCGTGGGAGAATTATTTAACCGTTTATATAATAATAGTGCCAAGATTTATGGAAAAACTGATAATTTCTTTTCGTTATTCGCAACGTTAGCCTATTCATTTTCGGATCGCTACGTGTTGAATGCTAATTTTCGACATGAAGTATCCAATCGTTTCGGCCAGGATGTGAATCATCGGTTTGATCCTGAATATTCTTTTGGTGTTTCTTGGCGAGTGAGTGAGGAACCGTTTATGCAGAGTCAGATTGGGTGGTTATCCCAATTGAATTTGAAAGCTACTTATGGTATTCAGGGAAATGTTTTGCAAAATATTGGTCCGGATTTGGTTTTATATCAAGGAGGAGTGGCTGGAGTATTTAATGAATATTCTTCTTCGATTGCCCGAATCCCTAATCCAAACTTGTCATGGGAACGAACACGGACATGGAATTTTGGGGTAGATTTGGAATTATTTCAAAAAGTATCTGTCGTATTTGAATATTATTCCCGGCGTTCCAATGCAATTATTGGCCAAGAGATACCTTACGAGAACGGATTGAGTTCAATGGAAATAAATGGGGGGATTATTTATAATAAAGGTGCTGAAGTTACAGTAAATTTTGTTCCGGTAAAAACAAAGGATTTTGCACTAAATGTAAGTGTGAATTCTTCCAAGAACTGGAACACAACGGGAGTCGGTCCTTCTAGAGAACCTGGTTTGTATGAATATCTGTCGGGTAATGCAGAAAAAGTGATGAAAAAAGGTTATCCTGTAGGGGCTTTCTGGTCCTATAGTTTTGCTGGATTGAACCATGAAAACGGTACTCCTCAATTCAATTTGTTAGAGGTGGCTGAAGATAAGCCTTATAATGGAGATCCGACGAGTTTCCTTGTGTATTCTGGGACGACAGAGCCTTATTTTACTGGAGGGGTGAATTTGAATGCTAGGTATAAATCTTTTACGTTGTCTACAATGTTCTCGTTGCTTTTAGGAGGACGCAAACGCCTTCCCTCTCCTTATGAAGATTTTAAGAATAAGATCTTTTTACCTAATGAAACTAAGAATGTTTCCAAAGATTTAGTAAAACGTTGGATGAAACCGGGAGATGAAGAATATACTAACATTCCTGCTTTAATTCGGAAAGATTATATGATGGAGGTTCCAACTGGTCAGGAAAATATGATAGAGATGTGGGAAAATTCGGATGTAATGGTCGTGAAGTCTTCTTTCTTGAGATGTTGTAATTTGAGCTTAGGATGGAGAATGAATCCGGAAATATCAAAAAAATTCGGGGTGTCAAATCTATCTTTAAATGCATCGGTTAGTAACCTTTTCGTAATTGCTTCCAAGCGTTTCAATGGTTTTGATCCTGAATTAGGGGATAGTATTATGCCCCGGAATTATTCTTTTAGTATTAATATTGGATTTTAAATTTAGAAGATATGAAAATAAAGATATTCATATTTGCAATTGTTCTTCTGTTATCCTCTTGTTCGGAGTTCTTAGAGCCTAAATCACCGAATGAATATATTCCGAAACACGCATCTGCATTAGACGAGATGTTGTTAGGATCAGCTTATCCTTCTTCTACAAGCGATCCATTGTTTGTTTTTCACAATATTTTAGATGATGATGTGAAAATAACAGATGAGAATGTTACTTGGGGAGAGGTTAATGTTAATCAGAGAGAGGCTTTTATGCAACTTTTTTCATGGCATCCGGATTTACAGATGACGATGAAAGATGCTGGTAATTATCAAAAGGTTTGGGAGACTTATTATAATTTGATCTTAGGTGCGAATGCAGCATTGGATTATATTAAAGAAGTTTCCGGAACAGAAGAGGATAAAGCTCACGTACAGGCTCAGGCGTTGGCATTAAGAGCTTTTTACTATCTGCAATTGGTGAACTTGTTTGGAGAGCCTTATACTTATAATAAAGAAGCTTTGGGGGTCCCTCTAAAATTAACCAGTGCTTTGAGTATCAGTTATGATAAGCGGAAAACTGTCGGAGAGGTATATGACCAGATTGTAAGGGATTTGGATGAAGCTGAAAAATATTTTTTGATGCTTCCCAAAGAAAAACAATTTTTGCCTAATTACCGAATCACATTACCTGCTGTTCAACTTTTGAAAGCTCGGGTGAATCTTTATATGAACAATCTTGAAGAGGCAGCAAAATATGCTAAGAATGTGATTGAAGATTGGGATTTTGCATTATATGATTTGCGCTCAATTTCTTATGATGGGGTTACGTTCCCTAATTACGTAACTTATGATAATCCGGAGACAATTTGGGCGTTTGGAAAAAGAAATGATCTTCTCAAGTTTACTCATGATTTGATGGGTGATTATGGTGTGAAGGATCATCGGGTACTTATAAATGCTTCAGATGAATTAGTTGATAATTATGAAGATGAAGGTGATTTACGTAAACAATTTTATCTCGTACCGGAATACGGTTATACTCCCGTGTGTTATTTGGCTGTAAGTAAATGTGTGTTCTTGGGAGAGAGTATTCCTTCTGATGATAAATTTATGTTGGCTCTGAGATTATCTGAAGCTTATTTGATTTTGGCAGAGGCAACTGCTAAAATAGATCCGACGATTGCGTTGAATGCGGTAAATGAATTGCGGAAAAAAAGAATATCAGAAGAGAAATATAAAGATAAATCAGGATTATCCGGGGATGAATTACTTGAGTTTGTAAGGAATGAACGTCGTCGGGAACTTTGTTTCGAAGGGCATCGTTGGTTTGATTTGAGGCGTTATGGAATGCCTAGTTTTACTCGTGTGTGGAAAGAAGGGGGTGTGGCAGCAAAATGGTTTACAATGGAGAAAGAGGATGCTGCTTATACATTACCTATTTCTAAAGAAGTAATGGATCGTAATCCGGGGTTAGTTCAAAATCGATTAGGTAATCCTAAATATTAATAGTAAGATGAAAATTATAAGTACAATATTCGTGGGACTTGCGTTGTTTTTGTTAAGTTCTTGTCATGAGGATGAAACATTGACTCCTCGTCCTTTAGAAATGGAATTACGTTATGAATTTCCTGAAGGTAATAATGCATGGGATCAAGATTTAGTTGAAATAGCCGATAAGTTTAAAACTTATCTGATATATAAAAATTTGGCAGAAGAAGATTTTGATCGTTCTTGGGTTGGATCTAGTGGAGGAGCGGTCCATGGTTCTCCTTTGAATGATGAACAAGCTGCTTTTTACGTGGATTTCATGAAGAATCATGTGTTTGCTTTTTTGATTCCGGAGTTGACAGATCGGATATTACCAATATATATTTACTTGGCTTATCATATGTATCTTGATTCTCCTTTGGGTGCTAGCCCGAGTACGACGAAATATGATGGTATGGACTTTTGGGCATTCTGCTTGGAAGGAGATGTGCCGGGACTACTTTATACCCGCATTGTTCGTCCACAAACTCCGGAAGAGTATATGGAAAGAAGAGGAATTATTTTAAAGGAAATTTTGCAGAGGATTGTTGCTAAAGGGAATATTGCTATTCCTTCAGAATTTGAGAATGATTTTGATTATGAGACTCAAATTGTTTACTTGGCAGGGTCTGAAAGTGATATAAATTATTATAAAACAAGAGGTTTCCCCGGACAAATGGGCCCAAAAAATTTCACGATTGCTCCATTAAAAAGTATTAGTAATACGTCAATGCAAAGGAATTTTATAGACTACATGTACTTAGCTATCCGGTATGAACGAGATGTAATTTTGAATCTTTATCCGGAAGATAAGTATCCAAAAATTATCAAGTATTATGATTTTGTAGTAAACTATTTAAAAAAGAATTATGAGTGGGACATAACAAAAATTGCTGTCCTTCCGGTACTAAATTAGTATTGTAAAAATATCACAAGTATGAAAATGAAATGGTTATTTTTCGTTAGCTTATTGCTGACGATAAGGGTAGTTTATGCCCAGTCAGAAGAGAGAAGTGCTGTTAAAGAACAAAAGGATTTAGATTGGTATAATTGTTCATTCGAGGCAGATCAAGTATACGGAGCAGCTATCAATAAAGCGTATCAGTTTTTGAAAGATAAGAAAGGAAAATCTAAGCCGATTGTTGCTTTGATTGGTGGGGGGATTGATTGGGAACATGAAGCTTTGAAAAATAATATATGGACGAATCCTAAAGAAAAACCAGATGGAAAAGATAATGATAGAAACGGGTATGTGGATGATGTGCATGGTTGGAATTTTTTAGGGGCGGCAGATGGACAGGTGATGGAAAAGTTGATGGTAGAGGGCGATAGAGAATTTTTACGTTTGAAAGATAAATATGATTCTTATTTTTTTGATGGGAAAAATTATTTCAAATATGTTGATGGTAAAAGGGTTGTGTTAGATCCTCCAGCAGATATGGATGAGTACAAATATTACCAATATATCGTGATGCCGTCATCTCGATTGTGTTCTGAGTACGGGAGTTTATTATTTGCTAACGTACTTAGAGAATACGTCCAGATATTTGATAAACAAATGAAAGATAGGAATCCGGGAAAGACGTCATTTACTGTAGAAGATCTTGTTGCTTGTGTTGATAAAAATAGTCCGAGAGATAGTCTAAGAGATATTGCGTTATATCTGATGGCATGGAGTATGAATCAGAAGAGAGGAGATGAGAAAGCTTGGGAGGGAACATATAATTATTACTTTAGCGACAAGGTTGAGAATAGAATGAAAGAAAGGTATGAACGAGTTTTGAAAGAGAATGGAACTGATTTGCGTAAAGAGATTGTCGGGGATAATTATATGGATATTAACGACAGAATATATGGTAATAATGTTTTATTAACTTTGAATTCGGAAATTAATACTATGGTAGCGGGAATTATAGCTGGGAAACGTGGAGTAGAGGGGCATAATAGTCCGATAGCAGAAAATGCTCAAATTATGAATCTGGTAGTTTCGGCAGAGAGTGGAGAACCTTATTTGAAAGATATGGCATTGGCAATACGTTATGCTGTCGATCATCAAGCGGATATCATATTGTTAGGCGAACAAAATACAGTTTATCCCAAAGAGCAGAAACAATGGATGATTGAGGCGATACGTTATGCTGAAAGTAAAGGGGTATTAGTTGTTGTTCCTACGTGGGATCTGTCCTTTGATGTGTCTCAACTCGTTTTTTATCCGAATCGTTGGATGGATGGAGGGAAGGATTTAACTAATTTACTGGTTGTTGCCTCGTCGGATAAGGCTGGTAATCCATCTATAGCATCAAATTATGGGGTTCAAGGCATTGATCTTTTTGCTCCGGGAATGGAAGTTTTTGCTCCTAATGTAGGGGATACTTACAAGTCTGCATCTGGACCTTGTTTAGCGGCGGCAACGGTTGCAGGCATTGCAGCTTTAATCAAAACATATTATCCACGATTAACTGGTAATCAAATTCGAGATGTGTTGTTGAAAACAGTTTCTTCTCGTAAAGGTGTGGAAGTTCAAAAGAATTGTCGATTAAATGGTCAAATGTCAGAAGATCTTTTCTTATTTGAGCAACTATGTCAGAGCGGAGGAATCGTGAATGCCTATCAAGCTCTTGTTGAGGCAGAAAGAATAGCCAAGTAAAATATGTGAAAATAAGGATGATGAAACGTAAATTATTGCTTATATTGTTTTTAATTGTGGCTTTTGGACTTCACGCTTCTTGGGGCCAACAGGGTAAATCTGTTATCCCTTATCGAATTGTTGGGGGGAAAATGATTATTGAAATGTTCGTGAATGGGAAGTTACAAAATTTTATTTTTGATACGGGAGGACAAACTTCCCTGTCTCCTGATTTATGTCAAGAGTTAGGATTGAAGATTGTAACAAAGATTCAAGTAAAGGACGCCAATAATCAGCCAGTGACTTATCCTGTTGTAGAATTAGGGTGTCTAGAAACCTCTGATAAAGGTATAAATTTTAAGGATATTCCTGTTTTACAAATGGGACATTTTTCTTTTGACTGTTTTGGGGTGGTTGGATTGATTGGGAGTGATCTGTTGGCAAATATGATTTTGGAAATAGATTCTAAGCAACAGAGAATTACTATCACGACGGCAGAAAAACAGACAAATGTTTCTTTACGTAAATCAGTCTCTTTTGTTGAGGAGGGAGTGATGCCGATTATTGAATTGCAAGCAGGATTGGGAAATGGGATAAAGGTATTATTTGATTCCGGAAGTTCTGGGTTCATCAGTTTGAAAACAAGTGATTATGAACGCTTATCTACTTCTTGTGCATTTGAGAATGTTATAGAAGGTTATGGAGAGGGAGGGCTTGGAGTTGCAGGTGTTGCAAAAGCTAATGTGATTCATCGAATTCATTTCCCTCTTGTCTCATTTGCGGGAACTCGTTTCTGTCATGTGTTTGCTGAAACCTCAGATGCCCCTTATACATTATTGGGGATGAAATTATTAGATTATGGGAAGCTTACTATAGATTATTCTCGTCATCGTTTTTATTTTGAAGCGTATACACAGGAGAATGACTTGGGGCAGAGGTTCCCGGATTTTAGAGTGCGTGTAAAAGATGGAAATCTTGTTGTATCAGCCGTATGGGGAAAGATGAGGGATATTCTTTCAATTGGAGATAAGGTGTTGAAAATCGATGGGAAACAGACAGGGAATTATGATTTCTGTGAAAGTATAACACAAGGGATTCCGGAATTAAAAGGAAAAAAATCTGTAAAAATGACCATACAGACTGAACAAGGTGAAAAAGTAGTTCGTTATAAAAAGAAATAATGATATGAAGAAGATATTTGTATTAATATGTTGTATTTTTTTGTTCTTTAGCGTGTTTTCTCAGTCTAAGAATACATCGGTAGAGGTTCTTGATTATCGTACCGTTGATGGTAAAATTGTATTGGAATTGTTAGTTAATGACATAAAGGCAGATTTCGTTTTAGATATTAACGGGGCTAATGCCGTTCTGCCCGAATACGTGGAAAAATTGAAAATCGATCAAGAGGTACAAAAATCATTATCTAACGTGACAAAAACTAGAGGAATAGAGGTTATTAAAACGATGAAAATAAATAAAATTTCTTTTGGAAATAATATTTTCAGGAATGGTTTTCCTGTACTTGTATTGAAAGATGCTCCTTATCTTAGAAAATTAGGAGTAGCAGGCACTATCAACGCTCGTTTGTTTCGGGGTACAACGATAACGTTAGATGGCAAACGACAGAAAATTACAACTTCAATCCCCTATCGCCCTCCTTACATGAGGTTGGATTATCGTGCTGATTGTGTGTTAGAAACAGATGAAACATTACTTTGTCCGGTTACGATTAATGGGAAAAATTATTCTTTTGTCTTTGATTCATGGTGTGAAGATGTCATTGCCATGTCTTCGGAAGATTTTGCTTTATTTACAGGGGAAAAGGCTGGGCAGGAGTTGAATATTAATTTGGGATATGAGGCTCCGATAAAGACTGAGCAAGTAAAAGTTGCAGATGAATGTCTATTTGTTAAGAATATGATGAAAAATGTTCTTATTCCAGAAAATGAGAGTTTGCAACGTTCCGTTTTAGGGATAGGATTATTAAAGGAAGGAATATTATCAATTGATGTACGTCGTTCGAGAATGTACTTCCAACCTTATGATCTGGTGAAAATTGAAGATGAATTGATTCCCAAAGATTTGAATGTGAAAGTTGAATCCGGAAAGTTGAATCCGATTACAGGAGAATATTTTTTGGAGCATGTTTTTGATTATAAAAAAGGGGGAGATTTTGTTTTAAAAGGAGATAAGCCTGTTGTTATTGATTTCTGGGCATCTTGGTGTGGACCTTGTATGAAGATGGTTCCTTTCATGGAAAAGTTAGCAGCCCAATATAAGGATCAGGTGATTTTTTATAAAGTAAATGCAGATGTAGAAAGAGAATTATGCCGGATCTATAATATAGAGGCTTTGCCTACGTTCTTTTTTATTCCGGTTGGAGGAAAACCGATAGTTGAAGTTGGTGCTAGACCAGAGAATTTTGAAAGTATAATTCAAGAGCAGTTATTAAAGAAAAATTGATATTGAAAATCATAAAAAGAGGACTGAATGTCCTAAAATCCTGTTTGTATGTGTAGACTGCTCTCTTGTGTAGAGGGAGAGATTAGATGATTGTAAGGGATGTTGAGGAGTGGTAGTCGTCTCGAATGGGACTTAGGAAAAGTTCTCTTTTTTGTTTGTCACTTTGTCAGTGCGGTCGTAACAATGCGTCAGTTCTGAACGTATATCACAGGTTGGTACGTAGTTTGTATTGACATATTATAGAATGTATAAATTGTAAAAGTATGGCCTATATAGATTACTATAAGATTTTAGGGATTGATAAAAGTGCTTCACAGGATGATATCAAGAAGGCTTTTAAGAAACTGGCCAGAAAGTATCATCCGGACTTGAATCCGGACGACCCGAATGCTAAGCAACGTTTTCAAGAGATTAACGAGGCAAACGAGGTATTGGGTGATCCGGAGAAACGGAAGAAATATGACCAATATGGAGAGAACTGGAAACATGCCGACGAGTTCGAGGCCCAGAAACAACATTACCAGCAACAAGGTGGTGGAGGTTTCGGGAGTGGAGTCCATTGGTCGTCGGAAGGCGGTTTTTCCGGAATGGGCGGGGATGGCGAGTTTTCGGACTTCTTCGAGTCGTTATTCGGCTCCCGTCGGGGTGGAGGACGTTCTGCCGCATTCCGGGGACAGGACTACAATGCCGAATTGCATTTGTCATTCCATGATGCCGCACAGACACACAAACAAGTGTTGTCTGTAAATGGTAAAAATATACGTATTACCGTTCCGGCCGGGGTGGCTGACGGGCAAACGATTAAATTGAAAGGACAAGGCGGACCCGGTGTAAACGGGGGACCTGCGGGAGACTTGTATATCACATTCGTGATCGCGGAAGACCCCGTGTTCAAGCGTTTAGGAAACGATCTGTACGTGACGGCTCCTTTAAACTTGTACTCGGCTGTTTTAGGAGGAGAACAGGTGGTGGATACGATGAATGGTAAAGTGAAATTAAAGGTAAAACCCGGAACACAGAACGGGGCGAAAGTAAGGTTGAAGGGAAAAGGTTTTCCCGTCTATAAGGAAGAGGGAAAGTTCGGTGATCTGATCGTGACTTATTCTGTGGAGATTCCGACAAATTTGACGGAAAAACAGAAAGAGTTATTCCAGGAATTACAAAAACTTAGCTAAAGGGAAGAGTTATGGAAACAGATTTAATTATAGTTAGGGAATACTGTCAGAAAAGTCACGTGGATCCGTTGTTTATCGTGTCTCTGGAAGAAGATGGACTAATTGATATTCAGGTTGTCGATGGTGAACGCTACTTGCTTGGTTCGCAATTACAGGACTTGGAACGATTTGTCCGGTGGCATGAAGATTTGTCTGTCAACACGGAAGGAATCGGTGTTATCCACGAGTTGATGGGACGTATGCACGAAATGCAACAGGAACTGAAGCAACTGCGACGAGAAGTCCGATTACTTCGAACGAACTATTTGGAAGAAATACTGTAATGCTTGATCAAGCATTACAGTATTTCTTAGTTTATCTACCTCTGCGTCTGACCCAAATAAAAATAGCCAAGAAAATGAGTATGGCCGATAGCACTCCAATTAGTCCTATCTTGGCAATATTCATTCCGGTTTGTCCGATATATACTTTATCATCAGGGGGTGTCGGACGTCTAATATCAATGGGGGCCTCTTCTGAAGATAACCAGAAGAAAGAGCCTAATACAAATATGTAATTCTGGGCTCTGATCCCTTTCCTCCATTTTTCAATATCTCCGTTGCTAATACAATCTGCATCTCCCATAATGATAATGCGTTGTTCGTTTCCTCCGATTTTTCTAGATAATGCTAGGGTTGTTACGTATGATTGTTCTATTTCACCTTTTCCCGGGTTGAAACTCACAGTATCATCCACGAAATTAGTTGTTTCTAATTCATTCCAACTTCCCGTGGTATCGCTTTTGAATAGAGGAGTTACTTTATAACCCTTATCTGTAGTATATTTTAACCCGGAGCATCCTGGTAAGGTCAATGCGTATTCTCCTTTAAGCATATTATTGAAATAGAATGAAATATCTCCGACATCTTTGGTCGCTTTAGCTACAATCAAGTCTGGAGCAAAATCTTCTGTTGGCTTTACCAAGCATCCCGGCATGAATTGAACCCCGAATTGTTCAATGATAGGATTCATATTTTGCTGCTGTTTAGGTTCTCCGGCGATTAGCAAATTGCCACCTTGTGATACATATTTGTTTAATGTATTCATTTCTTCCGAGGTAAAAGGTTTTCGTACATCTGCAATGACCAAAATACGGATATTGGATGGTATATCTTGTTGCAAATCAACTTCAGCGACACCAAATCCTTGATTTACTAAAGAACTCCGGAAAGGTTTGTCTTGTGCGAAATGGCTATATTCTCGGTCTCCATTTTTAGAACAACTTCTTTCCCCGTGCCCTTTTACAAAACCGACAATGGGTAAATCCATGACCAGACGTTTAAAAGCAGAGGAGATTTCTGACTCTCCGGGGAATATTCTGAAATCATCATATACACGTAAAAAGGATTTTTTTCCGTTTTCCCGTTCTAACAAGCGTACAAAACGATTGCCTTCACCAGATAAGTCGATGGTCTTTCTAATTTCCTCCGGTGTTTTGATTTTATTCGTGTCTAGATCGAGAACCATCGCAATTTTTTTCATTTGCTCTCGTAATGAAAGACCGGGGTATCGTAGCCCTAATGAACGGTTATTAACCGTGTCATAATAATAAACATATTCCATTTCGAGTTCGGGCTTGAAACGTCGGTACATTTTGAAACGATTCATGTCTCCTTTTACGGCTTTCGGGAGGCCGTAATATACAAATCGGTCGAGAACATTTACATAAGTTGTAATTTTTAAGCCTCCGTCCATTTTATTCATAACCTCTTGGCTATTCGGGGTGAGGGTTCTTGCTTTTGTGCGGGTGGCATCATAGAATCCCATTAGTTGGGGACGAGAACTGAGATAACCCAAGAACATAGCAATTAAAAATACCCCGATATATTTTCCCCAGGCGATAACCCAACTGGTTTTCTGGCGGATTACTTGTAGGCGCATGATCGTCAGTACGAGAAAAAGGGCTGTTACGATAACGAAATAGATCACGTCTTCACTGCATATTAACCCGTTCACGAATTCATCTGCCCTTCCGTTGATCGACAACCAATAGGTGATGTCTCTCACGAGTTCAATGTCTTGCCATACACCGCGAACGAGGCTTAATGCGGCAAGTATCGCTAACGTCCCCATGGCAGAAACGACTTGATATGACGTTAGGCTGGACATGAAAAGTCCGATGGCGGCATAAGAACAGATAAGCAGGTAGAGACCCAGTAATCCTGATAGTACGGCTATCCCGTCGAAAGCTTTAATCGTGCATGCTGAAAAAATCACGTAAATCGATAAAATACCGATTAATGCCAGCCCGTAGATCATCATGGCGAGGTATTTGCCTAAAACGATTTCACGGTTAGTGACCGGGGAAGAATAAAGTAATTTGATGGAACCATTGCTTAATTCCCGGCTCATCAGCCCCATGGTCAATAATGGGATGTACAGATACAGGTATTGTTGGATGTTGGTAAATAGTCCATATATACCGCCGAAGGTGAAAAGAGAAACATCCTCTAATTGATATTCTAAAGCTTGACTTCTCACTGACATTCCAAAAACTCCCGTGAAAAGAATACTGGCTTGGAAGGTAAATACAATAATAATTAACCAGGCAACTGGCGAATAGAACAGGGTTTGTAGTTCTGTTTTCGCTATTTTGAGTATCATTTTCATTGATTCAATTTTATATCGTTTTGTTATTTTTTTGATAATTCTGCGAATACGGTGTCCATAGAACTCTTTTCCAGATTGATTTCATTTAGGCGCCATCCTTTCGTGACGCTTATTTCAACAATGCGTTCGGCGATGTCTGATCGGTCTACGAAACGTAGTCTGTATCGGGGACCTCCTAATTCTTCTACATGGGTAATACCCGGAATATTTTGTAGCTCTGTTATTCCTGGTTGCGTTATGAGAGAAACGATTAAAGAGTTCGGTTCAATATAATTATCAAACTCGTCAACCGTTCCGGAAAAAACAAGGGTTCCTTGTTCGATCATGTAAATGAAGTCGCAGGTGGCCTGTACTTCGGGGAGTATATGTGTAGATAAAATAACCGTTCGATCTTGTGCGATTTCTTTGATTAGATGGCGAATTTCTACGATTTGGTTGGGGTCTAGCCCGTTTGTTGGTTCATCGAACACCACGAAATCCGGGTTGTGAATGATAGCTTGCGCTATGCCAAGGCGTTGTTGGTAACCTCCCGACAAGTTACGGATTAGTCGTTTTTTGAAGTGTGATATACCACAGCGGACAGTAACTTCATCAACGGCTTGTTTCACTTTGTTTTTGGGTACATACCGTAAATTGGCACAATGAATTAAATACTCCTCCACGGTTAAGTCCGGGTGAAGAGGAGGTTGTTGTGGTAAAAATCCGATATGCCGTTTGGCTTCTACGGGGTGTTCCCGCATATCAATTCCTTTGATAAAAACTTTTCCTTCTGTTTGTTTTAGTACGCCACACATGATATTCATGGTGGTTGATTTACCGGCACCGTTCGAACCTAATAGGCCGTAAATACCATTTTTAGTGATTTCGAAATTTATATCCCGAATCGCCCATTGTACGCTGTAGCGATGAGATAAATTCTCAACTTTTACAATAGAATTTTCCATACAGTGTGATTTAATACAATAATGAAGATTCAAGGGGGAGAAGAATAGAATTTTATTCTTCTCCCTATATTGATGATTGTAGTTAGTATTTCGTGTTAATAAGGTGTTATAGTTTACCGTTATTTACATCCCTAAGTTTTAAATCAAGAGTTTTTAATAATTTGGGATTTCCGTTTTTGATCTCTTTCTGGCTGGCAATTGCTTTTTCCAAAATGCTCTTTGCATCTTTGGGACTGCCTATTCTTGCTAGTAAGTCAGCTGCGGAGATGGCCGTTCGGAAGTTGAAACGATTTAAATTGAAGGCATAATTAATCCATTGGCGGCATAAATCTCTTGTTTTTTTGTCAGAAGGAGAAATTCGCCAAAAGTATTCTGTCCAATCAATAATATTTTGAGTTGAGACTTCTCCAGTTTCTATAATTTTTTGTACAAAAAAGTTTAATTCTCCTTTCTTTGTATTCTCAGTTTCTTTCAGGCCTTTTTTTAGGCCTTTGAGAAATAAGTTTTTATCCTCTTTGAGTAAAGAATCTACATGATTGCTTCGGATTAGATTATCCATGTATGTAACCATGCTTTTTTTAAATTCTTCAGGGTGAACCCGGTTCTTCGTCCAGAAACAAAGTTGATTGTATTCGGGTGTTGCGAAAAATACCCCTCGTCCCCTAATTATTTTTAAATCACCATCAAGTAATCTTCCGGCATAGTTGGCAAACCTTGCTTTTAGCTGGAGTAATTCATTAAACCATTCTTGGTTCCCTTTTTCAATACTTTCTTTTAAGAAAGTTGAAATCGTGTATTGAACCGGGAAAACAATATTGAAAGAATATTCTTGAACAAACTTTTTGTCAGAATATTTTTCCGTGTGACTGAATTTTACAATTTCATCAATAAGACGAATTAGAAGATCTTTATCGTAAAGAGAAATTTCGTCAATCAATTTATTGTTGACATCAATCAACTCTTCAGTAGGTAATGCTTTTAGATAGAGATTCAGGGCTGTTGGCTTATTCTTTGGGTTGGCGGATTGGTAATAATCAAATAGCAATTCCCTATCTGCAGTTCCGTTCTTTATGGCTGTCATCATATTATCAATTCCTCCATAGCGGGCATACATGGAAACCATTTTAGCTTCTGCAATAAAACCGTCAACATCCTTTGCTCCGACAACTTTATGAATGACTCTTCCACTTCCGTCAATAAAGAAAAAAGTGGGATAACCTGTCACTGGATAATTCTTCACAAATTCTTTACCTGCGGGACTCTCTGCATCAATCTTGTAATTGATAAAACGCGAGTTGTAATATTCCCCCAGCTTTTCTTGGGGAAACACGTTTTCTGACACGTGCTTGCAAGGGCCGCACCATTTCGTGTAGACATCTATAAAAATGGTTTTATTCTCGGCTTTGGCCTTGGTTAGCATTTCACTCCATGTTCCTGATTCAAATTTTACTCCTTGAGCATGGCAAGTGATATAAGCTATAAAGATAAGGGAAAATAAAAGTATAATTTTTTTCATAATCTATTTATTATAGTTTACCATTATTTACGTCTTGTAATTTGAGTTCCAGATTACGTAATAATTTGGGATCCTCATTTTTAATTTCTTTTTGACTTGCGATAGCTTTCTCCAGTATTACTTTTGCGCCTTTGAAGTTGCCTATCCTGGCTAAGAAATCAGCGGCTGGGATTGCCACTTTCCCATTAAAACGGTTTACATTAAAAGCATAGTTTACCCATTTGCTGCATAATTCTTTTGTCTTTTTATCGGAAGGGGAAAGTTTCCAGAAGTAATCAGTCCAGTTAATGATATTATGAGTTGTTACATTTCCTGCCTCAAAAATCGATTGTGCGAAAAAAATCATTTGTCCTTTTATGCCGTTTTCTTTTAGCATATTTAAAATCCGGTTGTCCCCTTCCTTGATTAAGGAATCTACGGGGTTTTCCTTGATTAATTGATCCATGAAACTAATTAATGTTGTTTTAAACTCTTCTTCATTTACTCGGTTCTTGGTCCAGAAACAAAGTTTATTGTATTCCGGTGTTGCGAAGAATAAGCCTCTACCTCGTATAATCTTTAAGTCTCCATCCAATAGTTTTCCTCCCCCGTATATTCTTCCTCCATAATTTGCGAATCTTTCCTTTAATTCTAGTAATTCGTTAAACCATTCAACGTTGCCTTCCTCGATACTTTTATTTAAAAATGTGGTAATATCATATTGAACCGGAAAAACAATGCAAAAGGCAAATTTCTCTGCGTATTTCCCATCAGAAAACCTACCGTCGTTGCTAGCTTTTACAATTTCATCTGCTAACCGGATCATGAGCTCTTTGTCATAGAGGGAAATCTCCTCAATTAATTTATTGTTTTCGTCAATTAACTCTTCTGTCGGAAGAGCCTTTAAGTAAAGGTTCAATGCAGTAGGTTTATTCTGCTTGTTAGCGGAAGTGTAATAATCATATAGTAATTCTTTACTGGCAGTTCCATTTTTGATGGCGGCCATCATGTTGTCAATGCCTCCATGACGGGCATACATGGAAACCATTTGAGCCTCCGAAATAAAACCGTCAACATCTTTTGCCCCGACAACCTTGTGAATTGTTCTGCCATCCCCATCAATAAAGAAAAAGGTCGGATAACCCGTTACCGGATAAGTTTTCACGAATACTTTTCCTTCCGGACTTTCGGCATCTATTTTAAAATTAATAAAATGTGCATTGTAGTATTCCCCTAGTTTTTCTTGTGGGAATACGGTTTCGGACACGTGCTTGCAAGGTCCGCACCATTTGGTGTAGACATCGACGAAGACGAGTTTATTCTCCGCTTTTGCCTTTGCGAGCATTTCGCTCCATGCCCCGGTTTCAAATTTTACACCTTGCGCATAGCTTGCTAGGCAAGCTACCAACACAAATAGGAATGATAATACAATTTTTCTCATGATTTACTTTATTTTATGGTTGAACATCTTATTTACCTGTAAAGGCGAAGTTTGATTTCCATGCGGAACGTTCCGGGCAATTATTTAGAATCCAGCGGATTCGTTGGGATTGCTGTAAACTGATAGAACGATGGGTGCCGAGAGGATCATCCATGATATTCTCGGCTAGGAAGAAACAATCTTTGACAAGTTTGTATGCCGTTGTATTCTTCTTGTATCCTTCTGCATCATTTCCGAAATATTTCTGCGTGTCTGTACAGTAATCTTCAGGAATACCTCCACGTTCTTTCCAGGTTGGAAGTAGTCCTAGGTAATATCCAAAAGCGTTTACCAGCTCATTTTCCTTTGTGGCTCCAAAACTTCGTACCATGGAATAAATTGATTGAAGTTTATACAATATGCCGACTTCATTAGGTGCTGGACTCCATTCCATCGGAACGGGAGATAGGTTTAGACCTTTCGGCTGTTCTGTAACATCTGTTCCTGTTGCGATATAGCGAGGGATACATTGAGTGGTAATAGTATTGTAAAATGTCTTGTATTCCATGTTCCGGTCAGAAATTAGCCACACGTTTAAATATTGATTGTAAGGCCATAACGCTTTTTGGATTTCAATAAATGTTTTATATTGATCCTTGGTTTCGTCTGTAATTTTATCAACATATATTCGATTGATTCCCGGTTCGTGCAACTTGTTTCCATAGGGATCATATTCGGCAGCCTTAAATCTGATTTTCGTGTCAACTCCGGTGGCATTCGTGCTGACTGCTCCTGAAAAAGTATGATTTATTTTATCAAGTAAAAGATGTATTCTTTCCATGGGAACCTCACCTCCGTATCCCGTAATGTCATCGTTGGATTGAATGAGATGGAATACGATTGGAATAGTGATCTCCGTGTAAGAATTTAAAACAGAAGGATCCGTAACGGTGAAAGTAACGGTGTTTGATGAGAGTTCTTGCCCTTTAATTTTAGCTTTCACTTTTATCTCTTTTCCTATCAGGGATTTGTCAGAGGTAGAAAATACTTTTTGTAGGTTTTCTCCTGATGAAGAATGATATTCTATTTGTGAATGATCCACCCGGCTATCCTCTACCTCAAATCCGTCTTCTGTGATAAGTAACGGATTGAACTCAAGTTGGGCTTTCCCGTCTGCTAACACTTGATAATGGCTCATACGTAATTTGATCTCTTTGACTTGACTCATATCAACCATTCCCATTTCCTGAACGTCATATTTATCCGGGCTGCATGATGTGATACAACCGGTAAAAATTGCCACGAGGGTATATAAAATTCTTTTCATGTTTTTAAATTTAGAGGTTAAAGATTAATCTCATCCCATCCCGGATTTTGTATCATTTTTTTATTCTTTTCCATCTCACTTTGTGGAATAGGGAAACAGTACCGGTAATCATCAGGTTCCAGCACGTATAGCGTGCCGTTGACGATTCTCTCCATTCTGGTTTCTGTGCGTTTCATATCGAGCCACCATGCGTCTTGTTCGTGATAGAATTCAAGTTTTCGCTCTTTCAGAATTTCGTTTAGTAGATCAGATTCTGTATAGGAGTTCTCTATGTCAAGATAACGGCCAGTTTTAAAAAAATCCAAGGCATCTTTTGCTTCAGTTGTTTTTCCTAACCGATAGAGTGCTTCCGCTTTGATTAATTGAGTTTCTGCGCTTCGGAAAAGCATAACGATACCTCCTGTCACCCACCACGGACTTGAACTTGCTGAAAGATTATATTTGTCATATATAATACTACCATCTGTTTTTGTCCTGAAAAAGGTCGTTTTCCTGACATCATCATCTTTATATAAGGTGTATAATTCTGGTTCCGGATAAGCATTGGCTTGTGATGTTGTGGAAGTTTGGTAATATACTCCTGCGACATCCACGATTTGTGAGTTAAACCCGTCAACCATACGGAGATAAAACTCGTCATTCGTAAACGCCTGTAAGGCAGGAGCATCAAAAATGGCATTATAAGTTTCTTGATCACGCACGAAAGAACGTCCTGTCATGGCTTTATCTGCGTGGTCTATCGCATTTTGCCAATCGCTTTCTTCCGCAGCAGCGGACATGGCTTTATAACAGTATATGCTGGCCAACATTCCATGAATAAAACGGGGTTCGTAGGCACAATTCCAAGTCGTGGAAGGGGTACGATCCATCAAAGATAAAACTTCTTGACAATCATCGAGAATTTGTTTGTAAACTTCTGTCTGGCTTTTACGCTCGGGCATGGCGTTTCCCGGATCCTCGTATGGTTTTAAATATACAGGCACCCCGTATTCATTTTTCTTGTAAGGAGAAAAATATTGTAATAACTTGAAGTAAGAATAAGCTCTCCATACCAAAGCTTCTCCTTTGACATAATCCCTTAAACGTTCATCCTCTCCTTCTGCGGTTGTAATTCCCTGTATAATCATATTAATCGGTCCGAGGAAAGAATAATAACGATTCCAGATTCCGTCGGCTGTTCCCATCCAGGTCAGCGTATTCACCGCGCTTGTCTTGTATTCTCCTAACGTTGCGTCATAATAAGAACTTGAATTTTTATTGATCGTGAGTTCTCCTGAACGGTAAGCGAATACAGACCCGACATTAAAATTGGGGTATATAAAATAACCTCCCAGTACCGGTTTTTGACTACCGTCAACCGTCTTTAACAGTCTCATATAGCTTGCCAGTAGATCCCTGTAATCTTCGACAGTACTTACGACCCGGATATTTTCCGGTTTTAAATCTAAGAACTTGTCACAACTTTGGACAAAAAACAGACTTGTCAATGCAATAAGTATATATATCTTTTTCATGTCATTGATTTTTAAAATCCTACGGATAATTTGATGTTATATTCCCTTGATGTCGGGTACGAGAATGATCCTCCGGTTCCAACGTCTAGTCCTTTATACTTGGTAAAAGTGAATAGATTATAAGCATTGAATGAGAGAGCCATGTTTTTCATACCGAATCGTTGTGCAACTTCTGCCGGTAGCCTGTAACTGATTGCGATATTGGATAGACGGAGATAGTCCCCTTTTTCATATTTCTCTGATATGGCATATCCGGACCAGTAATCATTTCCAGAGGTTACAAAACGGGCGACATCTGTTACATCTCCTCGTGTTTTCCAAAAAGTCAAATAACGGCGTTCCCGATTCGTCCCCGAAACACTTAGATCACTGGCATATCCAATGGCAGCTTGACCTGCATTTCCCCAATTATTAGGAGCGTTCTGTAAATCATTAAAGGAAGGAATGATATGTCCAACCTTGTAACTCCATTGCGTTGAGAATTCTATATTTTTATAGCGGAAGTAAGTATTGAATCCGCCCACGTATTTGGGATTAGAACGTCCCAAATATTGCATGGACGGGCTGAAATAATCCGGAAACATACTTGCATCTCGATCAAAAGACACGTAGTCCGGAACCGAGTTTAGAGAAGTTACTGCACCACTATTCAAATAAGTTTGTTTGTTCGATTCGGAAAGGTTGTCCCATCTGTCCAGTAGTTGAGCGTATGCTCGTTTCCCGTCAGGTGTGAGGTAGTAACGTGGATTTCCGGTTAAAGGATCGACTCCTGCCGTTTCCCAGCCATAAATGGAACCGGTTTCTTTCCCAATCACGTTTACGACACCTCCTTTTAATACGCTTGAGGAAATGGCATCTTTATAAGATTCATAATCATGTTCAGAGCGGATAATGATATTCTTATTCCGGGCAATGTTTCCGGAGGTACTAAACGTGAGATCTTCCCGGTTAATCCATCGGATATTTAAGAAAAATTCAATACCACTATTCTCCACGGTTCCCCCGTTAGCTTTTACGCTCGATCTTCCGGTAGAAATAGGGATGCTTAAATTTTCCAATATGTCCTCTGTCCGGTTATTATAATAATCCATGGTAAAATTGATTTTACCCTTGAACAAACCGAGGTCTATACCGAAATTCCGATCCAGTTTCTTTTCCCAACCCACGGATGGATTCGGGTAAGTAAATCCCGTGGCGAAACGGTTACCTTCATACATATCACTACCTATCGTGATCGTGGAGAATGGATAAGCGGTCCTGTCTATATTCCCGGTGTACCCGTATGAACCGCGGATAGACAATTCGGTAACAATATCATTTTTGAAAAATTTCTCATGATGTAAGTTATACCTTAAGCCCAGTGACCATAAAGGAGTGAAACGGTTTGCGTCACCAATGGCATCTGCACCATCTGCCCGGTAGTTGAAATTCAATATATAACGATCTTTATACCCGTAACGGAAAGTCCCTAAAAATGATACGGTTCGATCTTGTCCGGTTGATGTGTTAAACATATTCCCGACTTGTGCGCGTAAAGTTTCATAACTAACTTCATTTCCGAAATCCGGAACTCCCGTGATTCGATAATCCCCGTAATACATGGGGGACGTGTAACCGAAATTATTGAATTTTTTAGAGGTAATTTCGTTCGCTACCAGAATGCTGAATAGGTGAGCTTTTTTAATGTTAAATGAGTAGTCTATTTGATTTCTGATCGACCAGTTGAAATTTTTTCCTGAAGACTCGGAAAGTTCTCCATTATTGTATTGTGCCGGGAGAACGGCATCCGATCCTTTATATATCTGCTTGGCAAAAGTCTCCTTGTTATACGAGGTATAAGTGCCTGCCTCTATTTCCGTGGTGGTCGTGTTATAACTGGCTCCTTTACGAATAATGGAAGAAATAGTAAGTCCCGGAATAATATCATAGCGGACATTAAATGTCAGGCTGGCATCCAATCCATCTTGTGATTGTTTGGTTTCTTTTAATTCTTGGAGGATATTGAAAGAATCATATTTGTAACCGGATGCGGTTGTTTCCGTGTAGTTCGTTCCCAGGTAACTCAGATCGGCAGCGTATTTCCCGTTCTCGTCGTAAGGACGTTCGTACGGGTTGGCGAAAATGGCATATTTAAACGGATCAACGGCAGAGGCGTGGTCCCTACTTTTCCGGATGTTTGCAGATAGGTCAACTGCAAGAATTAAGTTTTTAATCGGGCGATAGTCCAGTTTCATTAAAATACCGGCATTCGTGTATTTATTGGAAAGCAGGATGCCATTCTTTTCTTGGAAATTAACAGAGGTGTAATAGGTCATTTCATCAGATCCCCCTCGTATGCTGATATTATGAGAGTGAGAATGTGCCGTGCGGAACAATACCTTGAACCAATCCGTATTCGTGTTCTTCAAACGATTAATTTCTGTGTTATATTTATCTTGAGTGATATACCCCTCTAACAACTGTTTATAGAGATAACCACCTCGTCCGGTCCAGTTAGAAAAACTTAACCCGTAAGTTTCCAGTATATCCTTCTCGTATTGCAATTTTTCTCGTGAATTCATGAAATCCATGTGTAATCTGGGAGCTTCTGCCAAACTGTAATTCCCCGTATAATTGAATTGGGTCTTTGACCGGAATCCTTTCTTGGTCGTGATCACGATGACCCCATTAGCTGCCTTTGCTCCGTAGATGGCCGCCGCGGAAGCATCTTTCAAGATGGTTACCGATTCAATATCTTCCGGCATAATATTCCCAACGCCATCTTGCATGATGGTTCCTGCATAATCTCCGGTGTTGTTCTCCGGCACCCCGCTCATGAGAGGAAGACCATCCACGATCCATAACGGCTCTGTCCGTCCGGTCAAATTATTCTCCCCTCTGATCGTGATCTTCGCACGAGTTCCGGGCGCTCCGGATAAGGTGGTACTATTTAATCCGGCAATAGTTCCTTCCAGAATCCGGTCGATAGAAGAGATTCCTTGACTACGCAAGTCTTTTGCCGTGATCACGGAAGCACTTCCGGTCATGTAATCCCTCTTCACCGTTTCCATTCCGGTTACGATAACTTCGTCTAGTTCGGCCACGTCCTCTTCCATAGTCACGTTGACGAATTGCTCCCCTTCGACTTCTCGTTGCACGGGTTTCATCCCGATAAAGGTGAAACTTAAAATATTCTTTCCTTGTGGAATGTTGATTTTAAACCGCCCGTTCGGGTCGGTTACCGTCCCCAGTACGGAACCTTTCAGGACAACGGCTACCCCCGGTAGGGTAGCTCCCTGCTTGTCCTTCACGACCCCGTTCACCATACTTTGTATCGCTTGGGCGATATGATCCACTGTTTTCTTTTTTAGAATGATGATTTTATCCTTGATCGTGTACGTTAACCCGAAAGGGGTTAAACAGACTTTTAATGCGGAATCCAGAGTTACGTTTTTTAGCTCCACGGAGATTTTTTTGTTCGTATCAATCTCCTTGGAATTATACATGAAATCGTATTTTGTCTGATTCTTGATCTCTTTCAATATTGTTGGTAGATTTGAATCTTTTAAAGACAAGGTTAATTTCGTGCCTTCTGTTATGGCATTTGCCGATAATGTGGTGAAAAGTATTGTCAGGGAGATAATCGAAAATTTGAGATGATTTTCGAATCTCTTGAAACAATTACTTGTATGATATATTTTTTTCATGGTAATTATGCTTAGGAATTGAACAATATGCCTATCTTATCTGTTGTTCCGAAAAACTTCGAGGGAACTTGACGTCCATGATGATAGCGGGATTTACCGGGTAGGTAATGCCGTTTATCGTCTCGGTACTTTCCGGGATGATCGTTTTAATGCGGATAACCCCTTGCAAGCCATTTCCGGTTTGAACGAAAACAAAGCAAGGCGTTGTCGTCCCGATAGGCAGGGAAGTTTTTGCTTCCGAGAAATTGAACACGAAATCTTCTTGAGTGGCCAAAGCATCGAAGTCCGCATCTGTGAAATTTTGTGGTGCAGGCATGTATTTCGTGTGGCAAGGTAGGTCAAAACTATAGTCAAACAAGCTTTCACTCTGGAACGTGTTGTGCCATAATAAGGCTCTCATTTTTATGGGCGATTCAAAATAGATAGCTTGATTTTCCTCGTCGTAGGCGAGGGCAATATCAATTCCTTTTTTTGTAGATTCCGCGAGATCTCGATACAGGTTGGCGGAATAAACCTGTTGAGTTGAACTCAACAAAAATGAAGTTGCCCGCAGGTAATCCGGTTCGCTGTGAGCGATACCTTCCAAATCCGTGTACTCTACTTTATCAAAAAGAGCCTCTAGCTTGATATTCTCGTAAGAGTTTACCAACCCGATCTCTTTCCGGATGTCAAATGGTTTTAGACTTCCCGTGTATGTGCCTTCAATCGGTCCGCCGAAACTGGTTGTACATTTGAACGTGATCGTGTAAACTTCTCCCTCTTGGGAAATGTTCACTTCTCCTTCTGTCAATTCATTCGGTGTCGTGCTTGATCCCGACGTGTAATCCACGCTAGAATATCCTTTAAAGGAATATTCATCCCGGTTGGGCGAGTAGGTATATTTTCCCAGGGCGATTTTGTCTGTTTCCGGGGAGGCTAACCGCAGGCAGATGCAGGCCCCATTCCCGCGTGCGTCTTTGGTTAGGTCACTTAATACAAAACCGTGTTGATAAAGTCCGATCAGGAAATTTCCGGTTTGTTTTTCTTTTACTTCAGCACTGAATCCCTTTATCAGATCTGTTTGTTCCCCGTCTTTCCCTTGATAACGATCTTCAAAAGTATAGTCAGAGACGGCAATCACGGTATGGTTATTATCGTGATAAATCGCACCTTGTTCCAAAGGGTAAGTCTCCCCGTAGAAACTGATCCGGCTTGTGGTCGATAACTCGTTGTCCTTGTCCGAACAGGATGGGCAACTGGTCAATGCAAGTAGCATTGCGGTTAATATTCGACAGTTTTTTTTCATAAAGTTGTAGTTAAAAATTTGCATGTTTATGATTATCTCATAAAACGATCGTTTTATAAAGCACTTAAGTTCAGTGTGTTCTGGTGATAGTTGTCGCTAATTATTATAGGATACGATTAGCGTTCGGCCACTTATTTTGAAATGCACCCCACCCGCAATTTCCATGGCTTTTAACAGGGTATCAATGTCATCATATTTGGTAACGTCCCCACTGAACGTGACGGACTTGGCCGCCTCGTTACTATAGAAAACTTCAATATCATACCAACGAGAGAGTTGTTTTAATATGTTTTCCACGCTTTCATCCATGAATATATATTGTCCATGTCTCCAAGCCGTGTACAGTTCCGTGTTGACTGTTGTTGTTTGTATCGGTTCATTGGGACGATAAGTAGCTTTATGTCCCGGTTTCAGAACAACGGCATCCTTACCTTGACTCATTCTTACGACTCCTTCTTCCAATACGGTCTCTACAGAATTTTCGTCACTATAGCCTCTGACATTAAATGAGGTCCCAAGAACCTCTACACAAACATTATTTTTTACATTTACATGAAAGGGGCGATGTGCGTCCTTGGCGACTTCAAAATAAGCTTCTCCTTCTAGGTACACTTCTCTGGTAATGTTATTGAATATTACGGGATATTTAATTTTACTTTGTGAATTGAGCCATACCTTTGTTCCGTCTGATAATGTCAAGGTAAATTCTCCTCCTTTAGGGATGATCAATTCGTTGTATTCGTCCGTCGGCTCATCTTTCGAGTCCTCTGTTACCGAATAGCTAAGTTGAGTTCCATCCGTTTTGATTGAAAGCTTCTGATTTGTAATAACCTCGGTTTTTCTCTTTGAAAGATCAATAATGTTCCCATTATTTAAAACCAGCATGGCTTTTGAACTGCCGGGCGTGATAGCAACTGATACTGGTGCTGTCGGTTCCTCTTGGTAAAAGAATAGGGCTGAAACGCTGAAAAAAAGAATGGCCACCGCTACGGCCCAATACCAGCGGGTATAAATACGTTTTTGTTTTTGAGCATAACGTCTATGATATTTTTCTAAGCCTTCTGCAATGCGGATGGATTGATATCTGGAAACGTCAGTGCTTAAATCTTTTTTTCGTAGATAAGCATATATTTTTTTGTTTCTAGGTGACTCTTGTAACCAAAAAGTTAGTTCTTCTTTTTCGGCGTTGCTGAGTTCCTCAATTCTCTCTTTTAAAATAAGAGATGCGATATGCTGTTTCTTCATTATCGGGTTCATAGTTCTTCTGTTTCTATTCTATAAACCCGTAACTTTTTATTTTGGTGACAAAATAAAAAATATTTTTTTGTGATTATTATCGCTTAGTTCGTTTCGGTATTTTGTATCAAAATCATTAGTATCAGGAACGGGGTATCTTTCAATAGAGTGCGTAAGGTCTGGATCGCTCTTAATTTGTAAGTTTTAACGGAATTGATGGAGATTTCCATTTCGTCAGCAATTTGTTGTAACGTTTTGCCTTCAAGTAATCCCATGATGACCTGTTCGCCTTGTTTAGGAAGTTTATTAATGGCTTCGTTCAATAGCCGGCTCATCTCCTCTTCCATTAGGTAATCAAAAGCTTCTTCCTCTTCTTCTAGTGGAATATTTTCCTCGATGATTTTTTGTCTATTTTTTAGATTGCGGGCCACGTTTAAGGTTCGGTTCCTCGTGGCTGTGAAGAGTAAGGAGTGAAGTGCTGCCGGAGATTTCAATTCTTCTCGGATTTGCCAGATATGATGAAAGGTTTCGAGGACGATGTCTTCTGCTTCCATAAGCTCCAGATCATGGCGCATGGCGTAAGATACCAATGTTTTGTAATATTGGCAAAAGATGGTTTCAAAAGATTTTTCATTTCCTTTGACAAATTGTTGAAAATGTTTTTCGCTAATAATCATGATCGCACAACTTTTCCAGCACAAATTTAAAGATAAATAGATAAATAATATACATGAAACGTGAAAACTATTTTTAAATATTTTTGAATGTTTCCTATTTTGGTAGGAATAAGATGGTTTTATTATTTGGAGAAATTATTGTGATTATTCCATTTTATTCGTACTTTTATACAGGTTGTATGTTAAAATTGTGCTAGAAATGGAAATAATTAAGATTGCCTCTAAGGCGTGGTATAAATTGTACGTGATACTATTTTGTTGTATCCTGAATGCAGGAGTATTAAACGCATCCGGTCGGTTGGATGTCGACACGACGGTTTATGTCGTGGCGGATGAAGGTCCTGAATTTAAAGGAGATATGATACAGTGGATAGGTGAAAATGTTCAATATCCTCAAGAGGCTTGGGATAACGGTATCATGGGAAAAGTGATTGTCGCTTTTATTGTGGAAAAGGATGGAAAAGTTTCTAATGTACAGGTTGTACGGGGTGTACATGAGTCTTTAAATGAGGAAGCGTTAAGGGTGTTTAACAAAATGCCTGCTTGGAAACCGGCAAAAATTAAGGAGGAGAATGTGCGTTACCGTTTTACTTGTCCTTTGACATTTAATATCGAACGTGCGGAGGCAGAACCTTATTCGTATGATGAATTTATTACTATGTTGGATCGGGAAGGAAAGATCCCTTTGGAAAATATTCAGGAAGAGACGGATCCGGTAATCATACAGATGTACGTGGCACAGAAACAACAATTCCTGAAGGGTGGGGAAAGTGCTTTCAAGCAGGCTCTTGATAGGATAAGCCCGTCATACAACGTGAGAGTGCCTGCGAGTTTTGTCCGGGAATACAAGTTGGATAAAGAACAGCAGAAAAAATTGGATGCCGTGTATAAATGGAAACGTCTTGAGCAAGAAAAACTGATAAAAAGAATGGGGAAGAAAGACTTGATTAAAAGATATGCGGAATTGTCTCCCTTATTTGCTCATTTGAATATCTTGGAAGAGGCGAAAATAAGGGAATGCATGAATCCCGAACAACACTTGTTATATTTTCATGATTTGATGGAAGGGAAGATGATTTCCCATGAGCCTGATGGTCATGAGTCTTGTTCTTGTAAATGCTTTTATCATCTGAATGTTTCTCTGCATGGAATCGGGGGAATACAGAACTGGATAGCGAGAGAAGTGAAATACCCGATAATTGCTCAGGAACGTAACATTCAGGGGAAGGTGATCGTGGGTTTTCTGATTAACACGGATGGGAGTATCTCCGATGTTCACGTGGTCCAAAGCGTGGATCCGAGCTTGGATGCGGAATCTGTGCGGGTCATGCGCCGATTGCTGCCTTTCGCTCCGGTGATATGTCCTATCCATAAACGGAAAGTAGCTGTTTATTATACAGCTCCGATAAATTTCCAACTTCAATAGTTTATATATGATCGGATTTATTCATTTCCTTTCTCTAGGTCTGCCCGGGCTTTACTTTGCGTCACGAGATAGACTCCCGTGAACACCAACAGGGCGGCGACGGGTTTATCCCAAGTTAATTTATCCTGCCCCATGAGAATGGCTAGGGTAGCTGCAACCAGGGGTTGAGCGTAATTGTACATGCTGATTGTCGTGGGACGGATGCGTTTCAAGGCAATCGGGATGAACAGGTAAGCGAGGAACGTGGCGAAAAATACCACGTAGAAAAGGCTGGCCAAAGCGCTTAGAGAAGTCTCTGCCGAGAATAGTTTAGCGTTTACCACGTCGTGCATGCTGAACGGGAGCATGAGGATCGTTGAGAACAGGAACATCCATTTCATTAGGGTTACCGGGGAATAGCGCTGGGCGATCGGTTTTGAAATCACGAGATAGGTTGCGTAACTCACCACGCTAATAAAACAAAGCAGGTTGCCCATCAACGACCCCCCGTGTCCCTGGTTTATCGTGTAGGATTGCCAGATGATTAGCAGAGCCCCACACGCCCCGATCAGCACCCCGCCTGCCTTCTTGGAAGTAATGGGTTCTTTTAGCACCAGGGCTGAAATAAGCATCACCATCACGGGATTCATCGTGACGATCAACCCGGCATCGATCGGGGAGGTCATTCCAAGTCCTTCAATGAATGTGAGTTGATTAACAGTTGTACCTAGAATAGCACAAAAAAACAGGATTAGTAAATCTTTTTTACTTACTTTCTCGTTTAAGGTAAATAGGGAAACCACCCAAAAGGCGAGTGCCCCGAATGACATACGTAGGAACGTGAGGCCTACAGGATCAATCCACTCCGGCATTAAGGTTTTGGCGATAGGAATATTTATTCCAAAGAGGATGTTTGCGGCGAAGATGGCTATGTGGCCATGCCATTTATCTTTTGTCATAGGCTCATGATTCTTATATTGTTATGCGAATGTAAGGTTATTTTTAATATAAATAGATGGGCGTATGAAAAAAAAGAAGATAGGATTATTACCAAAGATCGTGATCGCGATTGCTTTGGGTATAGCGTGCGGACTTTTCTTCCCCGGTTGGCTGGTAAGAATTTTCTTAACGATAAATGGTTTGTTTAGTAATTTCCTCGGTTTTATCATCCCGCTGCTGATCCTTGGATTGGTGGCCCCGGGCATTGCCGATTTGGGTAAAGGTGCCGGGAAGTTGTTGTTGATAACTGCTTTGCTGGCGTATGGATTTACCTTGTTTTCGGGGTTCTTCACTTACTTTGCCAGTGACTTGAGTTATCCGTGGCTATTGAAAGATGCCGAGTTGCAACCGCTGGAAACAGCGGCGGTGGAACCTTTGGCTCCCTATTTCACGGTGATGATGCCCCCTTTGATGGACGTGATGACTTCTTTGGTTCTGGCTTTCACGCTAGGTTTGGGAATGTCGGTTATCAACGGGGCCACGTTGAAAGGAGCGATGGAGGATTTCAAGGATATTATCAACAAGGTGATCACGGGGGTGATTATTCCTTTGTTGCCGCTTTACATTTTCGGTATTTTCCTGAATATCTCAA
>ENA-OROM01001051-OROM01001051.1-human-gut-metagenome-genome-assembly--contig:-NODE-1051-length-28879-cov-3.334305_pt1 | contig 28879 bp, 49 predicted proteins | sample MGYA00242129_ERZ509050 | MGnify/ENA primary metagenome ERZ509050 (study PRJEB26280, sample SAMEA2338701) | human gut metagenome | biome: human gut; feature: human-associated habitat; material: faeces...
GCGGCGATGCATAGGGGGGTGTGATTTTTTCGACCCCCTCCCTACCCATTTCATTGATGCTCATAGCCCGTTTTGCGTTGATTAACATCGAAATGAACATGAATAGTGACTCCTTTGTCTTAATAATGATTGATAACAACTTGCAAACGACAAAAGACAGCAAGGTCAGCTTTGGAGAATCGTAGAAATGGAGGTCAATCATTGGAGGACGGTGGTGCTGACCTTGCTTTCTTGTCTTTTGTCTTCTTTTCTAATCGATCTTGGCAGATTGGTGGGTGTATGGTGGAGTGAGACCGATTAGAATTGTATGATAAATTCATTGAATGAAGTTGCAAACGAATGAAAAGCAACAAGACAATGAATGTATCATCTAACTAACTTAGTTTATTATTCTTTTTCTTTTATTAAGTTCATTAACTAAATGTAATGAAAGCTTTGAGTTAACTATAACTAAAGCAAAGAAGTAATAAACAATGAATGAATCAAAAAGATTCAATTGAATAGTATGTTCATGTACTATTATTGTTCGTTAACAAATAGAATCAACGAATGACTTTCTTATAAACATTCAAAGGATCGAATCGAACAATCTCATCAATTGCTCTTTCTATTTCAGCTGCATTCTCTTGATCAGACATTGCTGGAGAAGTCATAGCAATACGATCCAGTAGACCACAGCTATTGTATCCTTTATCAGTGTCATACTGATACCACTGATCGAACTGATCCTTAGGATCATAAGGATTGTCAACAGTAGTTAACATAGCAATAGACATGGAAAGTAATCACCTCTTTTATTCAGCAATGTATTTAGAGACAGTCGAAGTAGAGACACCGAGACTATCAGCAATATCTGCCAAAGTATAGCCAGACTTAGCCATTGCTTTGACTTTAGATACTTTAGCAGTGGATAGGGTAGTCGTAGTTTTAGGCATAGCCAGAGCTCTCACGGTCTTCGTATCTGTGTAACGAAGAATCTGAGTAAGTTTGCTATCACTGATAGCCCCCTCTTGTATGGCCTCCCATTCCTTTGGAGTGATGTCTATCTTACTACCCTTACTATCAGCACCTACCAATTGTCTAGCAGTATTGATAGCAATTTGTTTCTGCTTCTTGAGTTCTTTCTTATCATTCTGCAGTTCAGGGTTAGCTTGAACTTTAGCTTTAACTTGAGAGTTCGCTATCGCAATAGCTCTCCTCTCCCGGGGGGCGTTCTTTGCAGCGGTGTTGAGCTTGGAGTTAAGGGAGAATACTTCTGCTTCATACTTCTTTGCAGCTTCAGGTTTTCTTTCTAAGTTGCCCTCAGCTAAGTATAGTTTGCGAGCTTTGTTTGCTAAAGCTTTAGTCTTATTGACGTAGTCAGCATAAGCTTCTTCCTGTGCTGTACCCGAAGAGAGGATGTGTGCATCGGGGACAGCGGAGAGGAGCTTGACATCTTTGGTAGCTTCCTTGATTGCACCAGTCTTCTTGTCCACATAGGTACGACCAGAGAGTTTGTACTCAACCTCACCAGTTTCAGGATTGATTCTACCAGAACCTTTAGTCTCTGGCACCTGAATAGTCTGTCCCTTTCTAGAGATTAGAGTAGAAGCACCAGTAGAAACTCTACCAGTTACAGGATCGACTCGACCTTGCCACTTTTGTTTAAGCTCAGCAATACCGTTGTCTTTCTCAGACTGAGTATAGTCAAGCTTATGCTTAGCAGCATCAATAACAACCATTGAATGACGAACAGCTCGAGCGATCTCTTTCTCATTGGCTCCTTTAAGAGTCATGTCGTTGATCAAGTTAGAGACCATACCCATCTGTTTCTGTTTGTACTCTTCAGTCATTACCTTCATGCCTTCACGATAAGGATAGGCAGTCTTAGGATCAAAGCCTTTCAAGTCATCCAGAATAGGAGTAGACTTAATGTTTGCTTTGGGAGTAACAGGAATACAAATGACTTGGTCACCATCGAAATCTGCACCAGACAGACGTTCAGCAGTCTTAGGACTAATACCAATAGCATCTTTAACAGCATTGGTAATCACAGACTTACCCTGAGCATTCTTATTATTAACAGTAACAATAGGAATCTCAAACGTACCACCATGAGGATAGCGAACCAAAGCTAAGGTTTCACCATTCTTATAGTTAGGCGCATAAACTTCGTTATCTTTGATCTTAGTCAAAGGAAGAATGACCTGAGTGGTCTGTCTTGGGAATGCTGCAGCTTTAAGATGAGTCGCAGCACCATCACAATTGTTAGCAAACTCAAGTAAGAGCTTCTTCTTGACAGTCGGATTAGTGAGCGACATGATGTCATCAAGTTCAGCAACCTGATCTTTGTAGGTAAGATCGAGCTGCTGTCTGATTAACTTCATAGGCTGCTTAGAGAGGAACTGAGAAGACAAGTTCTTACTCATCTTATCCCAGTCGCCTTCTTCTTTGATCTTATTGATAGCACCAAGATGCTCTTTACCATCTTTGCCAATGTAATAACTTTGTCCATTGGCTTTGATAGCAGCACCAAAGGGATTGTCAGGATCTTCTTTAATCCCTTTCATGACTTTCTCTTTTGGTGTACCACTTGGTTTGTTTGTATTGAATCGAATGTCTACACCATCAGGAAGATCATCAGCATAAATAGCCATGCCTTTCAGATAATGTGTACCATCAACAAGGATACGAACCTGTGCATAGTGAGAGTTGCCAAGATCAAGATCTTCAACGCCTCGACGAAGTTCGATAACACCATCTTTAGCGGAGCCGCCTTGATCACCATACTGAATCATGACTCGTTTGCTGTCGATGCTGGTAGGATACTGAGTCTTCTTGAAAGAAAGACCACCATCTTTGGAATGGTAATCTCTCAAAGAAGCAATCTCTTCAGTATGGTTGTAAGCATACTTCTGATCGAATCCATCTTTAGCAACAATGGTCGTAATAGTTTGCTGCTTAGGATTGGTAGTCTGTTGAAGACCAATACCGTAAACTTGGTAGCCTTTAGTCTCAAGAATGAACAGAGCTTCTTTCAAGGTGCTATCGGTAACACCAAGTTCTTTCTCAACACCAGCGCCAACATCGATCATGTTTTTTGTTTCAAGCTCTTTAGCGATCGTCTCAGCAGTAACGTTTGCTCGGTTCTTGTTAACAGCTGTATTTTCATTCAAAAGAGAACGAATAGATGAGTCATTGGTGTAACCCATCTTGTTGGCAATCTCTTGAAGACTTAAACCATCTTCTCGAAGAGAACGAGCTCTATCAGCTTCAAGTGCTCGACGTTCATGTTTCGCAACTCGAACCTGCATGCGAAGATCGGTAGTAGTCATACCAAGTTCCTTGGCAATGTCTTTTTCTGCTTTGCCTTCTTTAGCTAAAGACTCAACACGAGCTAAGAAGTCTGCGCTGTGTTGATAAGGGTTCTCGCCTGAACCCCAAGGATAACGCCCAGAACGACGTTTAACGCCATAATGCGCAATTGCTTCTTCATTCTCAGAACAACCAAGATAGGAAGCAATTTCTTCAGCGATCGGATTCAAGGTTAACCCTCCTCAACCTTCAGTCGATTGATGATCCCGTCAAAGACGCGAATCTTATTCATGATATATTCGATCTCTTGAGGATCAGGATTCTCAATCATCACATCATCGTTCTGATAGATCCGAAGCTCGGAAGAGATCTTGTTAGGATCTTGTTGATAGTCCAAACAAAACAGGGCCATGTAGATTCGCAGTTGTTCCATATGTGCAGGAATATACCCAGACTTGTAGTCATGGATACGAAGCGTGTTCCCTCTAAAGCTGATCGCATCGGTAGTACCGAATACGTTGTCAGAATAGTAGAGAACCTGCTCAGGAGTCATTGCGAATCCAATAGCATCGTTCACATACATGTTCAGAGTCTTCTTTGAGCGAGGAAGCTTCTGACCAAGAAGGATCGATTGCATGGCATAGTTGTGCAGCAGTGTGCCGCGCTCAATAGCTCTCTGGTTACGATAGAACTCCTGAAGACGTTCTTCGTCGTAATTGATCCAGTGATACTTGCTGGCACTAAGAAGGGCATGCTTACCCTCTAGATTGGAACGTTTGATAAAGTTCATCTAGTACCTCCTGTTTATTTTCTGGATAAACGAAACGTGCGAAAGACATCTCGTTCATCTTATCAACATAATAATCTTGATTTGGCTGATGTTTTGCTTTCGCATGCTGTTTGCATTCCAAAGCAGCCCATCGACCTTGATGTAAAAGCAAGAGATCAGGAATACCCTGACGTTGCTCCATCTTGAAGACCATACATCCATCGAACATAGCCTTCAGATCTTTTATGAGTCCATCCTGGAATCCACTTTCTAATCTCTTACTTCTACTCATGAGCTCTCCCTTCCTTTACGAAGAACAAGAGAGAATGAACAAAAAGTGCCTCTAAAAGGACACGGGTTCATTTCTCCCCATAAAAGAGCGTGAAAACCTCGCGGACCGTCCTGTCAAATGAAAAATCACACCCAAAGGAAGTCGTCGAGTCCGATCATCTCATCGACACTAACACCAAGACCCATGCAAATATTTACAAAGGTCGGAAGACTCGGAAGTCTTTTACGTTCTAAAATATAATAGATCGTAGAGTAGTGCTGTCCGATGGTAGATGCGAACTCGAGACCGTTGATGACATAATCTTGATCATTCAGGATACTAACGAAACGATCCAAGAATCGAGCTGACCATTCGTCCACAGTTTGGTATTGGTATGGATTCATATAATCGAATGCCCTTGGTTCGACAGAAAGCTCGAAGAGTTCTTTCTCGTAATCAAGCCAGGCTTCAGTTACGTTTTGTTCTTCTAATCTATCATTCACATAGATATGATCAGGAATTAGATCAGAGAACCTAACGCCTAAAGCAGCGGCGACATTCACTATAAGAAATACGGTTGGCATCTGTCTCGCATTCCTATAACGCATGATAGTTTGTCGATGACTAGCAGCAAGATCTGCAAGCTCGTTGATGTAAATGCCATTATACTCCATAATGGTCTTTACACGATTACCAATGATCTTCATGAACGTGTCCCGATGCACTCGAGACACGCTAGGATCGCCAATCACCAATGGTCTGTAATCAATACCCACGATTGATCTCTCCTTTGTAGATGAATTTATCGCATGGTACAATATCGTCGATCAGTTCTCCACAAGCGAAACAGATGTTCGCCATGTGAGCGGGAGAAGGGACTCGAAGGTTGTTGAGATACTTACTGATTGTAGTGCTATCGATGCCAGTACATACAGCTAACAGATCTTGGCAGCTCAGCTCGTCTTCCAAAGCTCTGTTGATTCTCATTGCTAATCTTACCGCATACATATCTCGGCTGATCAGATTGATCTGAGAGGTCGACTTGAAATCGAGACTAGCCTTCTTGATCATCAGAATACCACTAGGCGTTGTATACTGACAATGCGCCAGGTTAGAACCTTTCGTTACATTGAAGCCTCTGTCCCACACAATATCACCAATCTTCAATCCAAGACCAACACAAATGTTTACCAAAGTAAACAAATGTGGTTGACGTTGTCCGTTGATGATACGTTGCAGTGTTACTCGATTGACCCCAGACTTCTTAGCTACCTCGCTGACATTATAGATGCTAGCGTCTATAGCAGCTTTGAGTCTCATTGCGAGATCATACTGGAAGATACCAGTGGAAACACACGGCTCGTCGGGATCAAAACATGCTCGAAGCTTAAATTTCATAAAATTCTCCTTTCAAAAGGGTGTAGCATTTTGTCAACTCATTTTGTAGCCTTTTGTCAAGTAAGCGAACCCTATTATTATAATAGAAAAATACCCTATTTTTACTATTTTTTCTCACGTAATAGGTATATATTAGTTACTTGACAAAATGCTACACTTTTTACCCGATTTTGTAGCCTTTTGTCAACTTTTTCGTCATTTTCCCTCGAAAAGTACCAAAAGTTGACAAAATGCTACACTTTGAGTTGACAAAATGCTACACCTAATACCCCTAAAAATGGCCATTATTGACAAAATGCTACACCTTTTTTCGCGATTTTGGTGTAGCATTTTGTCAATTTCCGGGGTTTTTCGACCTTTCAAGTGTAGCATTTTGTCAACTTTTTATAGTATGGTGTAGCATTTTGTCAACTCATTTTGTAGCCTTTTGTCAACTTCCCTCGAAGAATCAACTCAACTTCTCACCAAAATTGCGCTCAACGATAGCCTTGAACTCGCGAATAACGTCCTTCAAGTTCTCGTTTTCCTCCTTATAAGCCTCCACAAGCTTCTCCAGAGTCTCGTTTTTCTCCATCAAAGCGATGATTTTGTCCCGATAATCAGGGGTTGCGAGGCCATTTTCATTCGTCATCATAGCAAGTTGACTCCTTTCGTTTCTTCTTTTTCGAGCATTTGACCCACGAAGTACAGTCTTCATACTCATCAGGATTGTAAATACGATGCTGGAATTCTAAGCATTTGTACTCACCCCACAAGCGATCGAAGACCATATTACCACAGGTCGAGCAATTGCGAGCTTCTTCAATCTTCATCGAATACCTCCAAATGGATCATTCCGAGGAGGATATCCAGTTGTCTCAGTGAACCGGGGAATCCACTCATCAGCAGGGTCCAAGATCTTCACGTCCTTAGCCTCTTCGCCGTGCTCCCCAAGCTCCTGGTAGATCCGACTCTTCACAACATCACGACTGCCCTGATACTTGCCGTGATACTCATCTGCAGCATTGCCATAGATAGTCTGATAGAAGGTCTGACAGATCTGCATACCAGGATAGACACGAACAGGCTGCACACAAGCCAGCTCGAGTGTCCAGTTTCCCTTGAATCCAAGGTCACCGAATCCAGCAGTGACGTGAATCCACAGGCCAAGACGCCCAATAGAGCTGCGACCGACCACCTGAGGTACAAAGCCGTGTGTCTCCGTGTACTCCTTGGTCTTCGCAAGGTATAGACCACCAGGCATCAGAACGAGCCCTTCCTCAGGGATCTTCACGACAGCTGTCTTCATATCCTTACGAGGGTCCAGTATTGCTTCCTTATACACGAGCAGCTCATCGCCGAGCCGCAGGTTATAAGAGTTAGGACCGAGCTGAGCTTCATTGAAGTCCTCGATCACGATGTTGCCCAGTTCAACCTGGTGTCTGATTTCATGTCCGGTCAGAATCATTGTCATCCTCCTTGTACTTCTTGATACCATAGTTACCGAGTCGCTCATCGAGCAAGTCGTCGTGCAACTTCATCACCGTATCCACCATGTGATGAACCGTGAAGACGATCAGGACGAGACTCAATGCGACAATACCGAGTGCGAACAGTAATGCTGTCATGTTAACAACGCTCCTTTCAATGCGTATCCATATATGAAAATAATAAGGATCACAAACATAAAAAGCCAGAAGTTACTCATACTCAATATACCCTTCCAAAATATCCATGAGACCCGTATCAAACATATCGCAAGATGTGCGATACATCGGAGCATACCCATGACAGTTGATCTCAAGGTTAGCAAACACGTCAGGAGGAATATGTTGTGGGATCATTTGAATATCACCATCGAAACGCTTCACCATAGCTACGATCAGTGTAGGAATATCAACGAGTCCAGTAGGGATCGCCATCGAGAAGACTTCACCACACTTAAGGTCTTTTACTTTCTTCTTCATTCAGCTTCTCCTTTCTCATGACCCTGCTCGAAGAGATAGTCGAGAATATCCATAGGGAACATCATCACGAGCATCATGCTGTCCATATGATCCCCTCCGAATACGGCAGTGTCTGGATGAACTCCTTGCAGAAGCCTTCACGCCACTCGTCCAGCTTGTGGCTCTTGCGATCCTTCCAGATATGAGCGAGCACCTCATAATTGAGCTGCACTGTACGCTTCTGGTTGAAACTGGAAGGGAGGAGCTGGATGATCTTATACCAGATTCGTTTCCTGATTTCAGGATGCTCGGTGGTAATATACTCGAGTCTCCAGCAGTTGAGTTTGTACACGAGACGGGATAATGTCATGAGAGCCTCGTCATCGAGATGTTCATTCGAGAAGTCCTCAATATAGAACTCATCTCTCATGACCGTATGCATCGTACTCTCACTATTGGCAACTGTACCAACCTTGTACGTATCAAATTCCTTCCACCAGTAGAGAGGCGCAGTAATATCAACCGTGACATTGATATACCGTCTGTACTTTGCATGCGAGGCTCCTGCACCCGCCAACTGTTTCATGAGAGCGAGGTCAGCATCACCAATCTCATAATGTTGACAAACAAACTCCTCAATATTATTGTAATGAACAATCTTTCGGCTGTCGCTTTTCTCATGGCTGCCCCAGCTGTTCCGCATACCACGAATGGCAGCTTCCCAGCCGAAGACCTCAATAGCTTCAAACTTGATCATGTTTATCCTCCTTTGCGATCAACATCCACACCAAGCATGTTCCGATCACAGGCAGGGCAGCTCAGAGGATACTGCCAAACCCTGTGACCAGAAATAACGTACTGGTAAATCCCAGCTTCCTCATACCCACACTTCGAGCATTTGAAAATATCAAACACATGAGTTGTGGGCTTCCAGATAGCAAAGTCGTCAAGACTGAGCTTCTCCTTCTTGTAATCTTCGAGTGTCATCGCGATTCTCCTTTCGTTCAGTCGTCCTTACACCCAACATATAGCGGTTACAGAGTGGACACATGCAAGGGTACTCATAGCGCTCCAGCTGATTAGTAGTGAGCGAGTACGTGTAATGACAACGAGAGCACCGAAGCCACTCGATGCCCTCGTCCTTAGTCTGCTCGTGAATCCAAGCAGAGGTCAGAATATCATTACAACGTTTCTTACGTTCTTGCGCGAGTACCTTCTTCCGTTTGAGGAAGTTACTTCTCGCGTTTGTCATAGGGACCTCCGACAACTTTCACCTTGTAGCCAAGCTCTTTCTCGATCTCAGCAACAGTCATTTCACGCTCAGGTGCCTTCTCCATGTGCTCGAAGATAGAAGCCTTTTCTAAGCTCGGATAGTCAGGATGCTCCGCGTCGCACAGATAGAATGAACCATCGCCAGCGAACAATATGGGCAGACCCTTTCCGATCATTTTCAGCACAGGCAAAGTGTCGACAACAAATGGCATCATGATCTTGGGATACAACAGATCGACCTCTCCGACATCCGTAGCAACCTTGTAGCGCAGGGACATGCATAACACACCACCGTCATCCCACATTTTGTAGTCCACAAGCTCCACGTCGTAAATCGTACGAGTCTGAGTGATGAGCTCATCGGGGCTCATGGCTTTGGTGTGAATATGGCTGGTATCTTCCTCTTTTTCGAGCTTTTCGACTTCCTTACCGATGGCATCGATTTCCTCTTTGTGCTCGTTGTAGAACTCGACACCGAACTTCTCGATCACCTTAGCGATCTTTTCCAAATCCTTGATATGCATAGCAATCTCCTTTCATGTTTCACAAAAATAAGAGAAAAAGAAATAGCAAGACTCGAACTTGCATCCCCCACCGGATGTTAGGCGGGATCTTACCGATTAGACGATATTTCTTCTTCTCCATAATAGGGGCTGTTTATTTCGCGTGCTTCTCCTGTTTCTCCTGTTCGTTGATGGTTTCCTTCATGCCGACTCGCTTAGGCTCGCACCCAAGGAATACCACGAGCTGCTTCATGCAAACGCTGCACAAGTCAAAAGGCTCGATTCCGGTCTTATTCGTGAATTCATTGTTATACGTAGTCCAGCCAAATTTGATTGCACCAGGATCATTGTTTTTGGGTTTGATTTCACAACCGCAACGATCACATACTTTGAGAATCATAATACCTACCTCCTTAAATTAAGACGATCCCATCCCGCTCGAGGGTATCACGGAATATCATACAAGGCTCGATGACCTTGGCGTTATGAGACGCGTAATATTCGTCGAGGAGATGAGGTCGGTTATCAACCGCATAGACCCGCTCGATGGAAGGGTTGATGCTGCACATGATCTCTGCAGCACCCTTGAGTCCCTTCACATCCATGTGCTCGGCCTGCATAATGTAGTATCGCAGAGCCCTGTAGTTATCCTTAGCCTCGCCAAGGCCATATAACACGACCTGTTTCATTCGTATTGCTCCTTTACATAATATTTATCGCTGAACTACAATCCTTCTCTTATTGATCTCCTCGAGAGACTTCTTGATGCTTTTCATCTGGTCATTGATCTGCTTGAGGAGTTCTGCATTGCACAGATTGATCTTCTGCTGCTCGATCATCGATGCTGCGACGATTCCCATGTTGTGCGCGATGATATTCGAGGAATATGTGTTGCTCGATGCTGCCCAGACGTTGTTCAGGTCCGGATAGATGGGAGTCTTATCATTGTTCATTTTCATTCGCCTCCTGAAGTTCCAAGTGATTTTCGGGTCGGATGATCATCTCGAAGCATCCGTAAACCAGGCACATGTAGCACTGGTAACCTTCCTTGTAACCCACGTAGCAGAACACCTCAGTCATGCCACTGTAAGAAGAGTTCTCGACAAACCCAGCGTCCTTAGCCTTCTGCATAGCGATGTCGAAGTCATCGAGGGTTGCACCTCCACAGTTGAAGCTGTAGTAGTCGTAAGGATCATCACCCTCGTCCTCGTAAGCGTACTTGAACTTCGTAGCGTCCTCGAAAATATCATGGAGCTTCAGACCCTCCGAGAGCGTAGCGGCGCTAGGACCCACCACAGCAGCAGGTGCAGCACAACCAGCAAGCATCACGATAGCGAGGATTGCGATAAGTAAGCGTTTCATAGTTATTACCTCCGTATTATTTGAAATATAAAAGAAAGAGCCCACGATTTGTGAGCCCTTTCTCAGGGTTAGATCGTTCTAGATTCAATGATACGTTTTCTAACGTCAGTCAGTTCTTCCTCAGAAAGAACCCTAGCGATTCGTCTCCCAGCATACGCGAGAGCGTTATACTTACCAAGACTTTTTATCACACGGCGGTTCTTCTTCACGAATTCCTTGATCTTCATAATAATACCTCCAAAATGTAGTAGCGGATCTTCTCCATAATAGAGGATGCAGGATTCGCGAAATCAGATCACATCATGATCCACACCATACGTCAGATGACGCACGACCTGCTCGAGTTCAGACTGAAGCTCGAAAAGGCTCTTCGGGAAGTATTCCCCGTCAACGTAAGTCACACGACTGATCGTAACGACTCGCTCACGTTGACCCTTAATGACGGATACTGTAATAGCGCTCTCCCTGAACGTCAGCATGACCTCCATACCAGCGTCCATACCCTCCGTCAAGCTGTGCAAGAAGCTGTAATTGTCCATTAGTGTTCCTCCTTTAATCCAAAACGTTGGTGAGGTCTTCAATGGTCTTATGAATAGTTTCGATAAGATCGTCATTATGATCATCTTGTTCTATCCATTCAAATCGAGTGTCATAATTGTTTGAAACGATGACGAGGATTCGTTTGTAGGACCATTTAAGTTCGACAGTAATATTATCCGTTCCTTTTGTTATACCATTCATGATACACCAAAGGAGATTGGATACCATCTCAGACGAGTACATATCAATCCTCCTATCTAACATACATAGCTTCGTTGAAGTTCTTCTTCTGATTATAGGCCTTCTGAATGGCCATATCGATCCCTGAGCGCGTCCTGAGGTGGTAGTAATATAAATGGGTGTACGGCGTATTAGCCCTGTCTATACGTCCTGCAGCCTGCGTCATGATCTTGTACGAGTAATTCGGCGAGAAAAACACAATCGTATCTGTCGTGATACAGTTCCAAGCCTCAGCACCTGCTGTATACTGTACCAGGTAGACCCACGAATTACCATGAGGCAACATCTCATGCTTATGACCATTCCATTCAGCAACCTTCTGACCCTGGAAGCACTCTCTCAAAATATCAAGCTCGTAGTCGAAGTTATAGAACACAATGAGTCGTGGATGATCCTCGAAGATCTCGAGTAGCTTAAGCTGTCTGCTATCGTCCGTATTCGAGATGCGGCGCCAAATATAACAGAGTTCGCCTGCTGACTCGATTGGTCTGTCCTCGTAGGGATTCCATCTGCGCTTGCTGACTTCTTTATACAGCCCTTTGTTATACGTGCACCAAATATCAATGTGATGCTGGACTGTCTCTCTTCGGAAGTCCATATCGACAAGCACACGACGTCTCATAGCGTTCAATCTTCCCTCATCGAGGTATTGCTTGATCTTAGGATACTTACTCCTGTAATCATACACGACATGTCGATTCACGAAGTCGGTTTTATTCTTGAACCAACCGTTCGCGATAAACAACGTCATGTAGTCCATCATGGTATCGCCAGGAGTTCCTGTGAGCAATATCCATTCATTGGGAGCAACCCCATCCTTGATTCGAGCGATCTTGAGGAATGCCTTAGCCCAAGCGCCATAACCGACCAGTCTTTGCTCGTCGAAAATGAAAAACGCATTTTTCACCTCGGCGTATTTTTCGATATTGTTCCAGGAATCGACTACGACCTTATTGGAATATATATTATACTCCGGTTCAGTCGAGATACCAAAGTGCTGCATCTCCTGTTGCCATTCCTTTGAGTCTCGTTTGCGCGCTGTTGTGATAATGTAGAGATCTTTCGGCTCAAGCATCGCAGCGTAATCTCCACCCTCGAGGTATGAGCGCTTACCACCGTTACGAAGATAGTAGTACCCGAGGGACGTGAGAGACTTACCACTTCCCACGCCTCCATTGAGTACACATCCCGTACGTAGCCGCTCAATAGCGTCGAGCTGGTAATCGTACAGAGCAAACATTACTTTGAACCAAGCATGCCCATGAAGGTCGTAGTGATCATCGTCTTTACAACCTCCAAAGCTTCCTCACGAGTAAAGCCATTCTGGACGAAGGTCTTCATCGTGATAGCAGAGATCTCAGCCAAGCTGCCGATGCCGATCATGAGATTGTCGAGGTCAGATCTCTTCTGCTTGTCTGCCTCAAGGTTCTTCTTGAGATCGTTCAAGAAGTCCTCGTACGGGGATTTGTTTTCAGCCATTGTTGTTTTCCTCCTTGCCCTTTCGTAAGTATTCATGTTATTATTTCCTATTCTCAACGTCAGGAGATTTGAACTTTATCTCATTGACCAACCGGATGCATACCTCCGAGTTGTTCGGACTGCTTGCTGCAAAGGCAAATATCAATGGTTGCATATCAGAGACGTCATAGCTCACACCGTTAGCGTATGCATCATCGAGGATCTTCTTGATGAAGTCAACGCTGGGTTTGGTGTTAGGATAATACTCCTTGGCGAGGTTCTTCTCGATCATTGTACGTATCTGCTTTTCGTTACGTGCCATGTTGATTTTCATAGTAATACCTCCAATGAATTATAAAGTGGATCTTCTCCGTAATACGGTTTGTGTTTTTTTTTTTTTTGCGTGGTGGACCTCCAGGGACTTGAACCCTGAACCGCCCGGTTATGAGCCGGATGCTCTGACCAATTGAGCTAGAGGTCCAGATCACTCTCTCAAGAATATCGGGTTTGTTAAAGTGTTCAAAAGTGATAATGTGATGTGCTATTTCAAAGCTATTCGATTAAGTAAGGAGGATTTTCACTTCCTTTCTATAATGAGAGTAGCCGATATTCTTAAGAGAGGTCCGAGATCGTTCTGTCTGGTTGCTGAAATATATAAGACGGATGCTCGAGAAAAGAGCGAAGCATTCACTTCCTTTCTAAAATAAAATCTAACAGAACGGATCTCATCGGTAGGTTTGTAGGTACATGATGACTTTACTTTTGACGTGTTGAATATCATAGTTCCGGCTACGACTTCAACTACTGCCAAGCTGTAGCGGTCAGGGCTGGCAGACCCGTCCCGCCATATAGAGAGCGGGAGGCCCTCAAATATCAATGAAGACCTCCCGCGTGGTGTGTCATCAGTCGAAGTAGCGATGGTTGTAGCGTTTTTGAGCGTCCAGCTCCTTCTTCAGCCGACGGATCTCCTGGGAAGCATCATTCCAGGTGACATCAGGGTTCAGCTCCATGTAGCGAACCACAGCGACACTTCCGCCGCCGTTCTTGATGCAGTCCTCGACAGTAGGAGCTTCCTCGACGATCAGGTCGCCTGCCTCGATCATGTCCTCGACGGTCTCACGGCCGTAGACGTAGTCCAGGCAACGAGCAAAGTTGGATGCGATGATGCGGTTGGTGAATTTGGATCTGTAGTAAGTCATGTTTTGTTCCTCTTTTCGTTAGATTTGGTTTGTATGATCACACAAATATCAATGTGGTATCATCAGAAGGGCAGTTCATCATCGTCTTTCTCAGGCTGACGGCGACGAGGTGCTTCACGCTGTTCGTACTTGATGGCAAAGCGATCCATCTCGATGGTGACGTACATAGCCTTCAGGTAGGCAGTGACGCCCGTATCACCACGGACACTCCAGTTGTAGGGCCGAATGACCAGGTCGACGTTCTGGATCTCAGCCGTATCGAGCTGACCGATATCAGTCTCATCCAGAGGCGTCTGTACACCGTTCGCGATCATAATAACCTTGGGAGGGATGCTCCCGAAGGCCACCTTGACCTGCATATAGTCCAGAGGCAGTTCATCCTCATTGCGAGGAGCCAGGACACGGACATTCCAGCCCTCGTCTCTCATCTGCTGAGCCAGGTCAGGATCAGGGATAGCGACGCAGAAGGTTCGCTTACCGCCAGCAGGATCGAACTTAGTGGGCAGGCCACGGAAGTTGGTGAACATGATGTGTGCGTTCTCGAATTCGAGATTGTGAGTAACTCTTTCCATTGTGAATCTCCTTATCTTTTATTAAAAATATCGTCGGGTTTCTCAGTCCAGGGTTCATCTGCTTGGAACCATGGCGGCTCGTCGGTGTCATCACTGACAAACCAGCTGAAATCCCCATATTTGGATATGGTGTCGACAGCCCCATCAACCAACTTCTGGTAATAGCGCTTATCGACTTTATCTTCAAAGCCAAGTCGCTTGACCATATCTGTCTCGAGCCATCTGAAATCAGATGCACCACCAGCATTGGCGTACTTGCCAGGTCCGGCCTCTCTCATGAGACGCCCACCGCCAGCACCAGGGATGATGGGACAGAACAGTCCGACTTTGCCTATGAAAATATAATTGTGACCCTTCTCGATTTCGAGGTTAAGATCATCGCGACGAGCCATCTGAACCTGAGTGGGTCCATCAGGCTGCTTGTTGATCTTCTGTGTGAGCTTCTCGAGCTCCTTCTCAGCCCCACTTACATCAGGTAAGTCCTCGTTCATGTCGAGATATAAAGCAGTAGAGGCAGATTTTGTTTCACACATATCTGCGAACTCGATTGGTTCTTTGGAGAAGAGCGTCTTGAAGACATACGGAACCTGGAATTGAGTTCCTGTGGCAGTCCATTGTCCGCCTTTCTTCTTGCAGTCAGCTACGACAGATCGATCGGACTCGACGTACTCTCGTCCATACAATTTCACGCATTCGTCGATAGTTGCATATTTAGCAACATAGACGGCATCATTAACCAGGCACATTCTTTCGTACGTAGCCTCGTGCTCGAAGCTGTAGCCATAACGCTTACCGAACTCATTGACAAATGCGATGATCTCAGGTGTTGCATTCGGGATTTTGATCGAGTCCGTCTTGATGTGAGCGACCGTGAAGCCTCTTTCCTGAACAGCATGTTTGAGATCAACCATGAAGAGTGCGCCACGTTTAGCGACAATATTGTCGATGTTACGAGGATCTCTGAATGGGTTCTCATATCCAGCATACGTCTGACCATAGACTGCGTTAATAGCCGTCTTTAGACCGTTTGCTAGATCCTTCGAGGTAAGTTCACCATTCTTAACTCGCTCAGCGTACTTCACGAGCTTGCCGCCCAGAATATCTTTGATAGCATCCCAATCCTCGTGTTTGATGTCTACTCGACCCTCCACGATGTCTCTGAATCGAGTAGTATAGTAAACACCGAAGACTACCTCAGCGATTGCGCTATGAGGATGCATCGAGGAAATATCAAGAAGGGCTACGTTTTGGTGAATGCCTGGCTCAGCGTAGACATAACCACCCTCACTGACTTCTTCGCCACGGTATCTTGACTTACCGCTCTTGTACTCATAACCAGGGAAATATGGCAGATCACTCTGAGCGTCACCATGCGGCTTAGCCATCATTTCGGGACAAGCAATCTTAAGAAATGCTCGTTCATGCTCGTTGACCTTACAAGGCTGAGACATATCACGCCAATTAAAGAACTCCTGAGGAGCCTTATTACCCTCAAATATAATTCGAGCAGTCAGTGCGTTGGTCGAAGCATTTTCGGTCATGTCAGCAAGATCAGCTAGGATCTGTCGAGCAGTCCAGTCAGCAGAGAGGTAGTGGAACGCCGCTTCAGTTGCAATGACGTCGTTATCGCAATACTCAGCGACCTTCTCCCACTTGTCCTCTGGTACAGGCTGATCCCAAGGCAATCCGAGTTCCTGGTGATGAGTTCCTGCCATGATAAGCTGGATTTGTTCATCGTTGAAGCCTTTCTTGCGAAGAGACTCCTCAGTCTGATTACCCATCTCGATTTCGAGCTTCTTAAGAGACTTCTTGTTGCCCGCAGAAGCGAAATCGTAAATATCAGTGTAGCTCAGGTTGTAAGCTTCACGGAAGAACAGATTCTGGTTCTGTCCTTTCTTGCTGTTGGTAATCTTATGGCTTAGGTCGTAGATTTCCTCATTGCTCCAACCGAGCATTCTGGCGTAGATAATATGGTTATCGTATCTACGATTGTTGAAGCCAATAAGACGTGCCTGGCAGAATTCAGAAATATCATCCGGCGAAGGGTTGATCATCCGTACAATGTTCTTACCAATTCCAGCGTATTTCCAGTTCACGAGAAGCAGGTTAGGAAACACCTCGACGTCGAAGAATACAATGGGAATATCTTCTGGATCAGGTGGTAAGTCCCTCTCTTCAATGTCAGGAGATTTGAACTTCATCTCATTGACCAGTCTGATGCATATCTTTGAGCTGTTCGTACTGCTTGCTGCAAAGGCAAATATCAATGGCTGCATGTCAGAGACGTCGTAGCTAATACCACTAGCGTATGCATCATCGAGAATCTTCTTGATGAAGTCTACGCTAGGCTTGGTATTAGGATGGTACTCCTTAGCGAGATTCTTCTCAATCATCGTGCGTATCTGCTTTTCGTTACGTACAATGTCAAAGTCTATCACTTTGCTATCCTCCTTTATTGGCAATCCACTTGAAATATGAGCGATTGGTAACGAGTTACACCTTGAGAGCTTTCGTCGTAAGGACAACTTACCACTGAAAACCTTAATCTCGATGTGATCGTCATAAATCGCTGACAATTTCATTGGATCACCATCATAAATATAGTGTAAATGAATCCCCTGTCCTGATTTACTCAGTTCAGCATATGTCGGAGGGAACTTACTGGCCGCTGCAAGATTCTTCTCGAAGCACTTGTTACCATTCTCATCAGGAATATCGAAGTCGATAACGATGTGATGGATGTCGCTGACTAACACATAATGAAGTCTACGAGTATCCAATGCCTCAAGTGTCGTCTTTACATTGTCCCAGTTTTTCAGTGGAGTTCCTTCCGGATTAGCATACTGAGCAGGATCATTCTTGAGAATATCATCCAGTAGGGATTTCGTTTCAGTGAAATCTATGATAGGAGTGGGAATTGTCTTGTCCTCTCTAGAAGACCTGAAACGATCTTTCTTAAGCCCAATCAGATCACCGTTAAGTCCATTACTGGTATACGTATCGAAGTAAGTGGTAGCTTCCTCCACGAATCCTCGTTTGGTCATCGGGTAAGGCACTTTTGCATTCTCACAGTATTCGCGATACATTCTCCATAATTGGTCTACAGAAATATCACCATCGGTTTTGTTGATGGTAATCGACGCTTCTACCATGAAGTTGTAGAAGTCATTCGATGCTCGCATCATGTCGGTAGGAACGTATCGTGAATAGTATTTTGGATTCTGCAAATATACCTCTTTACAATGCCATGCGATTGGTCCAAGCTCAAATGGAATCTGAGCCATACACAAATCGTATTCATCAGGAGGAAGCTTGTTACCACTCGGTCTTACATCGATGAGTCGACGAATCAGACCAGACTTCGAGTCTGTAATCTTAACAGGCTTGTTAGTGCCCATGAACAGGAATGAGATGAACCTGCTATTGTAAGCAGACTTAAACTTCTCATTCACTGTCATGAGCTCGTGCGACACCAAACTGTTTAGTTTAGTGTTATCCTCAATCCTCGACAAGTCACCATCGTGTTGGATTGCCACCAAGGGGTTGGTCTTGAAGGCTTCCAGTGCAAAGGCATTATTCGAGGAGCCAAGGGATTTGGCATCGAACGTCGAATAGTAACCCTTGAACAGCATCTCGATGATGTTAAGGACTGTAGACTTACCAGTACCTGCAGAGCCATATAGGACGATAAACTTCTGAATGTTTTTGGAGTCACCAGTCACGATGGCTCCAATGGCCCATTCAAGCTTATGGCGTTCCTCAGGATCATACAGTGTAGATATCAATTTCTCATAGGATGGAAAAGAACCCTTTTCGAGTGGATAGTCCAGCCGTTTGCTTGAGAAATCATCTTTATTTACCGTTGTATTGGAAAATATCAATTTCTCATCTAGAGGCGTAAAGCTATCACGCATCTGGCGCTGACAGTATTTATGCCATGAATCAATCGTGGTATAAGAAGAATCCCACATATGAGCGATAACAACCTCGTCCGTAGTCTTCTCTCTAAGTTCTTCAGCGAAAATATCCATAGCATGATCAACGAGTTCGATGACTCTGTTCTCGTCAGTAGACCATGTGTTGCGTTCTGCATCCCAAACAGCGTAAAAGTCACTTCCTCGAATCATGAGGTCGGAACTTTTCTTAACGATAAATTTCGGATAGACCTCTATAACGCCACGCTTAACACCCCTAGTGGCGATCATAAAAAAGTCGAGCATCCGGTTTATCCTCCCTGTCTGATCTCCTCTTTGAGTCTCTTGTTCTCACGGTAAAGTCTCCAGACGAAATATCCAAGGACAATCGTGGATGCCAATCCGTGAATGCGGATGTCGATCTTGTGTCTATACATTGTTGACGCCTCCTTATGTTTTAATATTTTGGTTGACCCATCGCATCATCTGGTACCAAATATCTTCGTTCCGCATGTCGGTGTTCTCGTCTACGGCAACAGAGAAGAGTCCTCCATCACCATTTCGAGAATATCTATGGTACAGCATGGCTAAAACAATAGAATCGACCACTTCTTCACTATAATGACGATCATCATAATAATGAAGATGCATCGATTCCATCATAACCCAGAACCACTCAGCACAGCGATCGCCATAGATGCTGTCACCGAGAATATGCTCTTCCATTCTAAGCGCCAGTGCCACCATGACCTCGAGCACAGATGCGTCTCTCATATCCAGATAATGTGCAATGATCTCTTGAGAATATCCTTCTTCACGACCAAAGCGATACCGCAAGTCGATTGCATCATCTACCCGAGAGACATCCATGGGGTTTGTCCAGAAGAACGATAACTCGAATAGACGATGCAATGTACGGGCATAAATCGCAAGAGGAAATACTTCAGGGTCATGAATTTTCTGAAGCAACCAATCGAAATACGCCTGTTCCATGGTTGTCTTGTTCATGGGTTACAGCTCCTTATCGAGATGAGGACGCTCAGCCAGAAGTTCCTCGTAAGTACCATCGTACTTGAAGACATCATAATCGACTTTCAGACGGTGGTTTCGCACATAGATGGTACTCAGTCCAGTCTTATCGAACTGAGCGATAGCATCCCATCCAATCGTGGTTGCTACGTCGAGGAGTTCCATCTCAGCGTCCGTAGCAAGACGGTCGTCCTTAAACCACAACAGCTCGATGCCGTCGTACTTTTCACCGTTGTCCTGTTCCTCGGTGTAGTCTTGAGCACAAATCAGCTCAGGTTGTGCGGCTGCTCGCTCTTCAAGAGTCATATCAGGAGTCACCACCTCTCCTTCAGGATGATACTGAGCCGTAATCTTTTCGTACTCTTTCTTGGCTTCGACACGCTGGTTGACATAGTCCTTAAACTCGTCCTCGGACATGTCGACGGTCTCTTCGACCTTAGGAAGGTCCTTCTTCGGGACCTTCACGTATTTCTTCTCGTATGCCTTGCGGATAGACTCCGTCTCAGTTTCGAGCTGGTCTTCATACTTCTTCTTGTGAGCATCCCAGCCCACGATAGCGCCGATAACAGCGCCGCCAACGAACGTGACGATAGGTAATAATTTGTTCATATTTAGTCCTCCTCAGAAAGTTTCAGGGATCTTATCAAGAATATAACCATCAATGTTGAAGTCAAGGACCACACCATCGGCCTGACCAAGCCAGAAGTTCTTACTAGACTCCTTCGTGAAGTCTCTCATGCCAAAGTCAACGACATTGTTAGCGTCGTCCGTACCAGGCTTATACACCCAGCCGTACATCTGACCCTCAGGCGTCTCGTCGAAGCCAAGGGTTCTGTAGACATCGTTCAGGAACACGACTCCTCGAGCAACCAATCGGTCGTTCATATACCGTTCCTGAGCCTCGAGGAACATTTTATCGAAGACCGGATTACCTGTCCAGTTTTCGTTGCCCTCGCAGAAGATTCGAGCGTACGGACCGTAGTCTCCGTTCTTAGGAGTCTCCTTCACGACGTTGATCTTCTTGCTCTCACCGTTCTCGTCAGTGACAGTGACAGAGTTGGTCCCAAAGCGGAACTCCTCGTCAGCGTCCTTGCCATACTTCGCAATGACACGCTCACGATACTTCTTGAACTCCTTGGTGACACCAGCCAGAGTAGAAGCCAGAGCGGCATTACGAGCCTTGAGGATGTTGTTGGAGCGCACGAAGCAACCCACGGACACAATAGCCAGAGCGATCGAAGGACCATAGGTCACGATCATCTTCAGAGCAGTCTTCTTGTAGCAGAGCTTGAGGTCTGCGACTGCGTCTTCCTCGGTGTAGTTGTACTTCTCGGGATCAGCCTTGCAGGTCTCGATCTTGTCGAGATACTCCTTGTGCTCGTTCAGAATATCAACTGCCTTGATCGAAGCCTTGCCGACACCGATCAGAGAGGCACCCAGAGTCACGATACCAACGCCCAAGAAAATATCAGGGGCGCTACGACGAAGCTTAAGCTGGGTCTTACCAGCGAACAAGCTGATTGCGTTTTTGATGCTCATAGTTATTCTCCTTTTGTATCATAGTCAGGAAGATCGTTGAAATCGTCCATGTAGTTTTCCTCGAAGTGAATGATCGCGCATAAGTTCCAGACCGCAGCTGCGAGATGATCTTCGTCTGTCCATCCCATCTGGAACTTGTTGATGTGACGAAGTGCGGAGTCAAGGCATCTCGAATACGGCATGCCTTTCTCCCAATTCCGAGGCGCGTACTTAGCAGCTCCTGCTTCGTACCAGCGCGCTAAACGTCTGATTGCGAAGGGCGAAATCAGATCGTATCGTCCTTTTCCGACGGAGGGTTCTCGGACTGCCGCATTTTCTCCATAAGAAGTACGAGCTCCACCATCTGCCATAGGGGTGAGTTGTCTCCCTTCATTCTGAGACCCCGTGTGTTTGTCCATAAGAGTTCTTCCTCTCTTTTCTTAATAGAATAATAGAGACGTTCTCGGGTGCTTGCGCAATTACATCCGAGAGCTTCGTTTACAAGGCCTACTGGACCCTTTGGTTTAAGAACGTCCATACCAGGTCCAAGGTCCACTGGCCCCTTTGGTTTGAAAATATCCATATCAGTCCAAGGGCATCGGTCGAGGCATACGGATGATCCAGCCACCGCCAACCTGAGCGACCTTAGCATCACCAATGCTTCGCCAGCAGAACTTCTCGACCTGAGCATTGTTCGTGGTCACACCAGCAGCCTCATAGAAGGCACCCACAGTCGCGAAACCATATGCATCGATATTTTCGTCGAGTGCCATCAGGACTGCCTCCGCATCACCACGAGTCTCGAATGCGATACGATCGTAATCGAAACCAACCGTAGAGCCTGCGGGAATATAATGCTGACGAGCCTGAGGCTTCGAGAATCCGGAGTAGTTGATCCGAGTGCCTCCACCGAAACTACTAGAACGAACAGGACCATCGCCATTAGGCCAGAGAATACGACCGACGGCTTCCCACAGACCGTTCTTGAGCATAGGGAAGATCACATCATCCATAAGAGTCGTCTTCAGATCAGAACCAGCAGACGGAAAGATCTTCTCGAGGATCTTCCGACCTTCACTTTTCTTCTTGATCGAGACCTTGCCAGTAACGACCTTATCGAGATGTTTCTTCTCCTCCACCTTAGCGGCAGGTTTTTTCTTGGTATAGTTATTCATAGTTAATCTCCTTTTCAGAAAGTCAAAAGGAAAGAGCCCTTGTTTAAGGGGCTCTCGCCTTTAGATGTTTCTATCTTTGTCGGATAGAATGATGAATCAGGTTTCATCAGAGTCTCCCGCATCGTCCTCCTCGATGAGCTCGAGTTCCTCTTCCTCGTCAGGCTCGTCGATCTTATCCTTGATCTTGTGCCAGAGCTTGGACTTCTTGAACTTCTTCTTGATGAGCTTGCCGACGACAATAGTGCCGACAGCAATCCCACCACCAAGAAGCATAGCAGTTCCAGTGCTCATGCCACTTTCCTCAGGGATGTAATCTTCTTCTTCCTGAACGGGTACGAGGTCGATCGTAGTCTCCTCAGCAGGAGCTTCGATGGTTTCGACTTCCATGATGTTATCCATGTTTTCGTTCATAATAGTTACCTCCAAAATATAGTGTGGATCTCTCCGTAATAGAATATGTAATTTTCGCGTGTCCTATTATTCAATAGGATGTCCCGACCAACCAGCCTTTAGCCAAAATACGATGGCATCTCCTTGAAGCTCAGAACGACACATGGTTTATCGTCGTCAGTGAGCCCCGCAACGAACTTAGGTTCAACAGGACCACGTTCGACTCTCCAACCAACAGCATTACCCAGAGGAACACCATTCAGACCGATCATATAGTAGATCTCGTTCAAGCTGATCCAGTCCTCATTGTAAAGCTGATAGTTGGCGTCCACGAGGAGTCGTTTGATCTCCTGTGCATTACCATAGAAGAGTCGGTTTGTACAATAATCCATCATAAGATCGTCGCCTTTACCTGTTTCGATCACATGCTCAGTATTCTTCGTAGAGATCTTCTTTGCCTTATCCTTTGAGACAGCTTCCTGGATCTCGTCGTCCTTATCCTTTCCGACCATCTCAATGACCTTGTTATGATAGTCACGAGAGGAAGACTCGAGCAGAGAATATGCAGCCATGAGTGCTGCATGTTGACGGGACTGCTGTACAGTACCCACGATGATGCAAGTAGCAGAGACGCCGGTGAAGATCGCGGTACGAATATAGCACTTCCAGCTGGCCTTCATGATCTCAGTCTTGGTAAGCTCCTCGCCCTTCTCTTTCTTGGCGTTCTCAATACACTCGATGGCTTTGGGTGTATCCTCGACGGCGGCGACAACAGCAGTGATCATACCAGCGATACCTGCGCCAATAAGAATCTTCGAGCTGTTCGTCTTTAACAGACGTGCTGCGGATTTGATGATGGGATTCATGTGTGTTCTCCTTTCAGTTGACAGAAAGAAAAGAGTCCCAATTAAGGGACTCTCGTCTTATTTAAGTTTGTTGTTGATCTTCTCGTCGATCATCTTTTCCATCTGCTTCTCATTAGCAGTGTTCGTCATCAGAGTCGCAATGGCTCCGATAACAAGACCGCCAACAGCAAGCAGCTTTGTGAATACCTGATCTTTCATATGATCACCTCCATAATAGAACCTGTATTTCTCGCGTAAGAAAGAAAAGAGCCTACGAAATGTAAGCTCTTTTCAGAGTGGTTAGATCTCAATCTTAGTCTTTTCGATGTAGTCCTTATGACTGTACCAACCGCACGCAGTCCATGCTCCGCCCATAACGCCAGCGGCGATCATAGCGATAATGTACCATACAGTAGACTTCTTCATAATAGTTACCTCCAAAATATAGTAGTGGATCTCTCCATAATAGGATATGAAAATTTCGCGCGTTAGAATGGAAGGAAATCCGTGGAGGGTTCTGTATCGAACTTGATCATGTAGCACTCGAGTCCATCGTCGAGTATAACCTTCTCGTGTCTAATCTCAATCCAGGGAGTGGAATCGTCCCAGCCGAGCATGTCGCTGATAGGAGTAGGTTCAAGACCGAGAAGATTGAAGAAGTCTGTAAGACTTGCACAGCATTCTCGTGTGAGTAAATGATTGAGATCGTTCTCAGCCTTCAGAACCTGATAGGCAGTCCTGTTGAACATGTTGTCATAGTGGTCGATGTAGTAGAGAAGATTCTCTGCTCCAAGATCTTCGTCCGTAGAATTTCTGGAGATCGTAGCCATCACCTTAGCGTCTGTATCAGCTTCAACGTGTCTGCGATACTCGTTGAATTTCTCATTGAGTACAGTGTATGCAGACGCCAGTGCTGCGATCTGCTGTCTGGTAATTGTTACATATGCCACCATCGAGGTAACTGTCAGACCCGCAAATATCAATGTTGGCGCAGTGAGTCGTACGATAGCTTTGGCTTCCTCGAGCTTTGTAGGATGCTGTCCACGATAATCCTGATAGGCAATACGAGTTTCCTCGAGCTGTATATGTGCTTTCGGGAATGTTGTCCATGCAGATTTGAGCGTCAGTGCAAAACCTAGTATGGACGTACCTGCCAGAATATAAGGCAGCTTGGGTTTGAGCGAACGTATCAAGGTGTTTACTGTCATAGTAATCTCCTTTCTAAAAAGAAAAGAGCCTGCCGAAGCAGACCCTTTTCAGGTCGGATCACTTGTGAATGATTTTTGTCATGTTACTCATGAGATTCTTCAGCCAAGGACTGGAGACAACGTTCTCGAGCTCAAATTTGAGCCCTCGACGCTGCCAGATGTCGTACACGAGCCATCCACCAATAGTGGTACCGATCGCAGTTGCAGTGTTGACAACTCGGTTGATAGTTCGATCACGTCGATCATTCGAGATCTTCTCGTCTTCCTGACGGATCTTAGCTTCTTCCTGTCTCAACTTGTGCAGCTTGATCAGATCCTCCATGGTCTGGTCATAGTCGTCACCTGAACAGCTCTCAAGACTCAGGATATGAGACTCGATCTGTTCGTCCAACAGTTCTGGAATTTTACTCATAGTAAATTCTCCTTTCATTTAGTATCCATAATAGACCATGTTATTTTTGCGGTCTATCATTCTTGACTCGTCGGACTAAGAACAGTTTGAATTGACCGTCCTTAAAAGTTTTGAAGTCCTCGTTCAGTGTCGTGTATATGGACGGGTTATCAGGGGCGTCGTCAACATAGAGAACTCCATCAATCTGGTGCTCACGGATGCTATGGAGTACCGCGAATACCCCTGCTGCACAGCCACCAAATATAGCGATGATGACCAGGATTACCACGAACGTTATGTGTAACATATTTACCTCCTAATGAATAATATAGAGCATAATGCCTGCTAGAAATATAATGAGCCAGAGCGGCCATAACTCGATAACAAGTCGTACGAGTAGAAAAGCGCTACAGACGAACATCAGGCATAAGAAACATAGTAGGAGTAACAATCCCACTCATATCACCTCCGTGAAAATATAAACAGCGATCATGATAAGATCAGGAATCCAGATGAGTGCTGAGAGGAGCGCGAATGTACTACTCTCGATACCACCTCTTGCCCAAGCATACGCGAGGAGTAAAAATAAGACGATAGGAATAAAGAAACACATAAATATACCTCCTAAAAAGAAAAGAGCCTACGAAATGTAAGCTCTTAACTTTGAGTTCATCTAAAATACATTTTCAGGAAATTATACATGTCCTGAACGTCCTTGTCACTCAAATCAGTAACAAGCCAATGATTACCAGTCAGGAACGAGGATCTGTTCTGATCCTTGTATACCAGCTGGAACACCGGCTTCTTACCCATTGTGTGTTCAATTCTCAGTTCTACGTCTTTCATAATAATACCTCCAAATATATAGTGGATCTCTCCATAATAGAGGCTGTAGAATTCGCGTGAAAGAAAAGAGCCTACGAAATGTAGACTCTAATCTTGTTAATGTTTCTTGTTGGATCTTCTTTTGATTAGGAATCTAATCAGAAGTACGATAAATACCACGCAGACGATTACATCTCCGAAGATGATGACAAACAGTGTCCCACCTACCATAACGGCAAATATGACCACTGCAATCAATGCAACGGCGAGTAACAGTAACAGCGAGATGAGTATCATAATAATTACCTCCTAAATATAGTTCTCCATAATAGGATAAGAAATTCTCGCGTAAAAAGAAAAGCCCTTGCGAGCCTTTCTTTACGATTACTTAGCAAATGCAGCAAGTTCTTTGTTTGCGTAATATTTCACGTAATCGCTAATCATCCGTATATCCCAACCAAGATATGCTTGATGGGGTCTACGTAACATAGTGATAATATAGTTCATATTATTGCAGACAAAGATTAGTAATAATGTCACAATAAGCATAATAGCAATCTCAAGAATTTCTTTTCTTTTCATGGTTATATACCTCCATAAAATAGGAGGTATTTCTCGCGCTCAAAAATAATAGAAAAGGAAGAGTCCGTGTGGACTCCGCCTTTGGTTAGATGTCAAGTACATCCATACTAGCAAAGTTGTTGTAAGCTTTGACAAGTTCTTTAGTGCTGTAGTGAAGATCGCAACCGTAGTATGCGGTATGAGACAGCACCATGCCATCAACGTCGTAAATCTCGTCGATCTTCTCATACCAAATGGCCCAACGACCCTGATCAGCTTCGTACTCCGCTTTCTCAATACGATAAGCGTAGTCTTCGCCAATAAGGATCTGTCCGGCCATCTGGTTGATCTGATCAGCGACATAATCGTCGTTGACACCATGTGCAACACAGATACCGATAACAGCGATAGCAATACCCATAATAGCAATAACAGTCTTTTTCATAATAGTTACCTCCAAAATATAGTAGTGTTGTAGTTGTTTCTCTCCATAATATACGTTGCAAATTTCGCGCTCGATAAAAAGAAAAGAGCCTGCAAATTGCAAGCTCTAATCTGAGTCAGACTAAACTAGTCGGTTTAATTCTGCTCCATACTTCCTTCTCACGTTCGGACATGGGTTCCAGACCGTAGTGTTCACGCTTTCTCATGTAATAGTCCTTGATACCTTTAATAGCATGCAAGATGTAAAGCTGAAAGGTCGGATCGTCCCAATTTCCATCAGGGAAACGTCTTTCCTGTGTGAAGCCTTCCATCTTGTCGACTGCTCTCTTAAGCTCCTCGGCTAATGAGTGCATGTCAGCCACGATAGCCTTCAGTTCCATGAATTCCTTTTCGCAGTTGTAGTATTTCATAATAATACCTCCTAAATATAGTTCTCCATAATAGACGGTGTAAAAATCGCGTATTTTCATTTTGTTTTTCAGAAAATCTCACCCGGGGAATTTTTGGATTTGAAAAAGAAAAGACTTTGAAAATATCAATGAGAGGGTACCAGCCGTGTAAGCCAGTACCCTCTCGTGGAGACGTTAACCTACGTCCATCTTCTTGTACGAACTCGTACTAATGCCCAGGATCACGCCCAAAAACGTGTCAATTGCAGTAATGGTACCCACGATCTGCTCGCCATAGGGGAAGCCCCAAATGCTGGCCAAAGCAAAATATAAAGTACCCAGAGCAGGCAACAGCAATGTCGCGATCCACTTGAGAATATCATACGTTGTGTTCGACAGCTTCATGACCTAACGCCTCCTTTGCTAAGATATGCGTACTAAACATAGGTAGCGCAGCAATAGAATCCATCATATGTTTTCCAGTGCCATTACCACCCAATTTGCTGTACGGTACATATAGATAGTCGTAAAGGTCTTCGTATTCAGACTGCAGAATATACCCACGAGCCAGATACTCCATACCTAAATTAATAATTCGGTCGTGTGCTAGACCTTTCAACATCTCGGATTTAACGTCTTTCTGGTCAGCTTTTCGCTGAAGAAATGTCCAAAAACCAGAAGATGCTAATACCGCACCAACAATCGTGATGATAGATTGTAGCCAGGGTGGCATGTGCGATTCCTCCTTATGCTAGTAGTCGATCCAGCTCTTGAGGAACAAACATGATGTCGTCGGCAACCTGGAAAATCTCTTGTCCGTAATCGGCTATGAAGTTGCAAATCCACTCCTCGGCCTCTGACCAAAGTTCTGGTCTGACCGCTTCATGGATTTCACTGATCAAGCCATAGCTGAAGAGAACACAGTGACCCAATTCGTGAAGAAACACGACCTCTTGTGTTTGCGGATCGAGTGATCGAGAGAGATATACCGTTTGCGATATAGGATCAGTCGTCGCCAACCGAGATTCGCCGAATGGGTCGGTAAGTATTCTGCTTCCAGGATTTACGAACTTGATTCTCCAGAGGACGCCATTCATCATGAAGCAATTTCTAGCGTTCATATCAATTCATGCTGTTCATCAGAGCGTTGATGTCGGATTTCATGCGTTCTTTCATCTCGGGTTCCGCATGACGCCAAATATCTTTAATGGAGGAGATGGCTTCGAGCATGTGCTTGGTAGCGTGCATCTCCATCTCATCCTTATCCTTCTGCTCATGTGTAGCCGTATAGTGCCGTCTGGCATCGGTATACTCATCATATGCGGTACGAGGGGTCCGGTGCTTATCCCATTTGCCCTCTTCCTGCATGTAGATGTCATTGTAACTC
>ENA-OROM01001064-OROM01001064.1-human-gut-metagenome-genome-assembly--contig:-NODE-1064-length-28642-cov-14.356421_pt1 | contig 28642 bp, 27 predicted proteins | sample MGYA00242129_ERZ509050 | MGnify/ENA primary metagenome ERZ509050 (study PRJEB26280, sample SAMEA2338701) | human gut metagenome | biome: human gut; feature: human-associated habitat; material: faeces...
CAAAGGTAGGAAGGAAAAGAGGGGAAAAAAACACGCACGAGGCCGAATGCTTACGTTCCCAGCATATATTGTGCTTGTATATGCTGATGAACTCCGATAATCAGCAAGGTTAGAATCAGTAAACGTATTCTCATTCTTTTTTATTTGCGGCGTCAGGTTGTATCAGGCTCTCTTCCTCTGCTTCCGGTATTTCACTCCACGGCAGTCTGGCTTCAATGAATTGTGGAATCTTTGAAAGAATTTTGCCTTTCAGCGCCGAGATGGGTTTTATACCGTGACTTTTATACATTCTCAAGTCCTCCGCCCATTTCAGTTTGCTTTTTCCCGCATCGGTAGAAAGCCCCCCCATTCTCATTTTCACAATGTATTTGTTCAGGTAATATACTTTCAGGTCGGCTTCATACAGATAGCGCACCAGCAAATCCGAGTCGGCGGCTATCTTATAACTTTCGTTGTAAAGCCCCCATTTATCCATACACTCCTTCTTTATATAGACAGTGGGGTGGAGTGGGAGCCATCCGTTTTTCACATTCTCTTTACTGTACCGTCCGCTTATCCAGTTTCGTATCATCTGGTTGGTGTCGTCATAATCTACAAAGACCCCGTTGCCGTATATCATATCCGCATCTTGTTCCTCGAATGTTTTCACTATGTCGGAGATGGTGTGAGATGAGAACAGGAAATCATCGGAGTGAATCAGACCGATAATATCTCCTGTTGCTGCACGTATTCCTTTGTTGATCGCTTCATACATACCTTTATCCGGCTCGGAGATAATTGTATCTATCCCGTTTTTATATTCATTGATGACAGCCAGCGAGTTATCTTTCGACGCTCCGTCCACCACAATGTATTCTATGTCGGGATAATCCTGTTCCAGCACACTTTCTATTGCTCCACGAATAGTGGCTTCCCGGTTGTAGCAGGAAGTGATAATTGAAACTTTCATAATGTTGATGCTTTTATAATGTAAGTGGTTATTTATCTAAATACGTTTCTTTTATGAATGCCTTGATTCTCTTGTCATTCCATCCAAAGCGTTTTTTAATTTCATAAATTTTGGCAGCTACCAGGAAACGATACCAGAAACCTTGTAAAAAGTGCCATATAAAGCCCTCTTTTCCATCCAGAAATCCCCCTTTCAGAATGTAGCGTATATTGAAATTAATAAATGGCCGTAAGAATAGCGGTGCTTTTATATATTTCACTTTCAGCCACCGTTTACGCTGTTCCTCTGTACCCCAAAACTTGGCCTGTACTTCTTTGCCTCTGTCGTCCAGTCCGTATTCCATCATCAGCATATCCGCCATTTCCCGTGTAGCATATCCATTGTGCTTTTCTGTCCACCAGGTCAGGTCATTCAAATTGGCGTCCACTTGATTCCCCTCTTCCACTGTAATTGTTGTTCCACTGAAGATGCGGATATGTTCATCCATCCATCGGTTCTCACACTCCCCATGTCCTCTTCGCCATACTTTCAGGTGGTAAGAAGGATACCATCCCCCGTGTAGCAGAGGCTTTCCCATAAAATCTATACGCTTGCGGACGTATACTCCATTTACCTCATTGTTACATTCCGCCAATGCTTTTTTCATGGCAGGTCCCAAGTTACCCTCCAAAAACTCATCAGCGTCAATGCGCCATATCCATTCTGTTGTAATGGGACAATTCTTCAGGCCCCAGTTGAACTGTGTCGCATAGTTTTTCCAAGGATTTTGGTAAACTTGCGCTCCTGCTTCTTTCGCAATTTCTACAGTTCGGTCCTTGCTGAAAGAATCGATGACGAATATTTCCTCACAGATGTTTTTAAGCGAGTTGATACAACGGGATATATGTTTCTCTTCGTTGTATGTAAGAATGATGGCAGCTATGGAATTATTCATAATAGCTTTCGTTATACTTGATATATACTTTTGTTATTGAAAGGCTCATTGCTGAATACCTGTGAAAAAAGATGGGCTGTGCATTTTAGCAGATATGCAGCAATAAATATGATGATATATATAATGATGATATTCAGTGGAAATATGTTATTGAGTTTATCTGTAAAGATGGCATATTGAACCATATATATTTCCAAAGTTAAAGTTGAGATAAAATAAATAAACTTTCCTCCTGATTTGTATTCCAATATTTTATAAATCTGAGGTGTGTCACAAAATCTATATATCCAATAAATACTACTCAATAACGGAATAAGTGATATTAACTGGAATTTACAGAAGAACGGATCTATTTTATAAATTCCCATAAGTACATAATATGTAATAAGACTTACCAAGGCATAACCTCCGGACTTGAGAGGAGATACAACCTTGTATTTTCTGATGGCTACCATAGCGCCTAGCATCATAAAAAGAAAATAATATATTCTCATAAATGGAACCGCAGCATACATTACCGAATGGTTAAAATCTAATACCCAGAAACTACTGATTGCCACAAGCAGGAAAGCTATGCCAAAGACTTGATTTAAATACTTCAATAGATAAGTACGGATGAAATAGAAGATGACATAATATGCCATAATACATGGTATAAACCAATATTTAGGGGTTGTTATTAAGTCTGTGATTTGCCAATTCCAATTGAAAATTACCGCCGATACCAGTGCCCACATTATGATAGTGGGATAAATTCTGTTAATTCGTCTTTTATACCAATTCGGAAAACCGTCTTGTCTTCCCATAAATAGAGTAAAACCGGAACAGAAAAAGAATAAACCGTCACCTATTGCCCCACCGGTAACTAAGCTACCGTATTTAGGAAATAATATTCCCATGTGTGAATAAGTTATTAAAAAGGCAGCAATGAACTTTAAGAGAATAATACCTTTGTTTTTACCCCCCCATGTAATTATTTTTGACTATATTCATTTCTTTAATATTCTTTTTTTTATATATTTAGCCGGATTTCCTGCATAAACTCCCCACGGCTCTGCGTCTTTTACCATTACTGTACCTGCGCCTATCACAGCACCTTCCCCAATCTCTATATCAGGACCGATGAATGTATTAGCGCAAATCCATGTTTGATTGCCGATACGGATTTCGGGACGTAGTAGGGGAAGAGCCGGATCGGTATAGTCATGTGTGCCTGCACATACATGGACCCGATGGCTGACAGTAGCTTTTTCTCCTATTGTTACTTTACCTAAATTATAGATCAGGGTTTCTTCTCCAATGGCACTCCAATCGCCTATTTCCAGATTCCACGGGAACCAGATAACGGTGGAGGAGTAGATATGGACATGTTTTCCTATTTTAGCTCCGAATAGGCGTAGTATCGTATTTCTGTATCCGAAAGCTATACGGGGAGAATTACGGAAAAAGAATTTTCCGAATGTCCACAGTATACGTTTTACATAAATCCATTTGGAGTAGTTTAGGTGGTTACGGTTTTCTGCTATATTCAGCTCTGTTTTACTATTCATATACAAAATCGGGTTTTTCTCCTTGATTAGTTAACCATTTATATAGCATTATCATTTTTTGGGCTGATGCATCCCATGTAAAGTTTTCACTTACTAATTTATATCCTCTATTTCCCATGCTAATACGTTCTTCGTCACTCATATTAAAAAGAGTTTGAAGTCCTTGTTTAATAGATGATACATTGTCTTCTATTCTGATGGCTGCATTTGTTTCAAAACCTTCCGGTATATTGCATTGTGGAGTCATTATAACAGGAAGATGCCAAGACCAAGCCTCTAATATAGTCATCGGTAGTCCTTCTCCATGAGAGGGGAGAATGTAAGCGTCAGCGGTAGCATACATGCGTGCTTTATGTTCATTGAACAGACTGCCATGAAAAGTTACAATGTTTTGAAGATTATGTGTAGTTACAATCTTTTCTAGTTCTGTTTGGCAATTTTCATGATTCCATCCTACAATATCTATATGCCAATTTTTTATTGTTTCGGGGGCTTCTTTATATAATATAGCTATAGCTTGTAATAGCATATCTACTCCTTTTTTCTTGTGTAATCTTCCTAAATAGAGTAGATGTTTATATGTGTCAGTTCGTGTGTAGGAGTTTTTCTTATTAGGAAGATTTATCCCATTAGGAATAATTGCTATAGGTTGTTTTAACCCATATGAACGTATGTCATACATTTCTTTATGGCAAAGTGCATGGAAAACATCTACTGCTTGAAATCCTTTTTCTGCGAATAAAAGGTTACCCAAAAAACGTTTTATCTTTCCTTGATTTTGTATGATATAAGGATCTAACATTCCGTGTGGTGTGCAGATTATAGGTTTGTTTTTTTCTTGTTTCCATTTATGCATAAAAGCATGTGGGTATCTCCATAGTCCGTGTACATGTAATAAATCAGCATTTGATTGCAGTAAAGCTTGTTTGATAGCTTTAGAGTAGCCGAAAAATGTTTTACTTTTGTATAAAGATAATGGTAGGGGAGTCCATTCTTCTTTATCTATGTCGGAGGCTATGTCATGGTAAGAAGAAATATGTAATTTTACGCCTTGTTGTGAGAATTCATGATGTAAAAATAAATCTTTCACAGCGTCTTTGACTCCTCCGGCTTTTCTAGAAATAGATAGGGTGAAAATTTCTACATTCATATAAAACGGCTGTTATTGGTTGAGTATTTGGAAAATAGTATGTGCCATCTTCTCAATAGTATATTGGTGGATGGTTTGCAAGTTTTGAGTTGACATTTCTTTTTGCTCTTCAGGAGAGTTTATCAAATGGACAATATTGTTATGCAATGTTGTGGCATCATTAATAGGGATAATGCTATAATCTCCTTTTAATAATGCTAATCCGGCTATACATTTATTTGTTGTGATTATTGGTAAACCGTAAGCCATGGCTTCATTGATTACTAACCCCCAAATATCCTCACGGGTAGGCAACACGAAAAGATCAGCTGCTTGAAAATATTTTGCTAATTCTTTTTTTCCTTTAAATCCTTCAAAATAAAGATGTTTAGGACGATAATATTGGGCCAATTCTAAATAAGTACTATTGGGGCTTCCACCTATTAGTATGGTTCCTACACGCTCTGGCAATCCTTGGCAAGCTTTAATCAGTATATCAAAACCTTTGCGTGGGATAAATTGTCCTATTCCAATAATTAGAAAATCTTCTGATATTCCTAATTCTTTTTTGATTTTTTTCTTTTCTGCTGGCGTTAAAGATTGTTTTATGATATCTTTTTGTGCAATAGAAGAAAATGGATATCGGTGTATGTATTTTGAAAAAGCACCGTAATAAGTTAAATAGCTATCTGTTTCCTTACTAGGACTAAGATAACAACTTGCTCCTCTTATAAGTAGGCGTTTAATATAACGTTTTAGAAAATTTTCATGTGGGGTAATGATTCCTCCATCAGTTTCAAAAATATAGGGAATACCACGCATTTTCATGTACAAAATGGCTAATGATTGGGTGCGAGTATGATAACAACCTATAACGATCTTGTTGAATTTTTTTGCATTTAAATAAGAGAAAACCTGTGGATATATTTTGTTTTCATGCAAAAACTCTGCCAAATAAATGGCTTTAAAATTTAGTTTGTTTTCCTCATTCCAGTTAAACTGTTGGGAATGCCAGCGCCTTCCTTCAAATAATACGGTTAGTTTACATTTTTTTCCTAATTCGTTATAAAAATCCATACGATAAGGAGTTGGAAGGTTAGTTATGAATAATATTTGTTTCATTGGCTAGTATATTCTTTTTTGTTTCTTATTTATGCATTTTTTTACCAAGAAGCAGAAATGATAAAAAGCAACTTTGAGATATTATTTTGTTACAAAATAAAGAACAGATTATTGTAATTGTTGCATAACCGATTAAAATCAGAAAAATCAATGGAATATCATTATTCCCAGAGAAAGGTAATAGTAGCTGCGTAAAATCAGATATATATATAATAAAAAAATAGTGAAAAAGATAGATACTTAATGAGTTTTTTCCTAAATACTCAAAAGGCTTTGTGAATCTTGATAGATTGGCATTTTTTATGATGTAGTATATAGATAAAGTTATAGGAATCCTATATATTGTTCTAAATAACTCATTGGAATATAAGTTAATACTTATGTAAAATAGGATTAAGAATAGAATTAGATTACAAGTAAATACTCTTTCTTTATTGAAGAAGTATTTTATATTATCGTAATTTGAAATCCAATATCCAAAAATGAAGAAATGGTAACCTGCTAAAACTCTTTTTATCGCAAAAAAATCTCCTATATGATATGATGAAAATATGATGTATAATCCTCCAGAAATAGTTATAATAATAGATAATGTACATATTTCATATAGTATACTATATTTTTCACCAAAGATACGTTGACAAAATGAAATGATTTTTTGGTGAAAGAAAAAGAGTAGGAAAATTTCAAATAAAGTAAAGACAAACCAATATCCATTCTTCCCTTGTGAAAAGAATAAATGTTTAAATTCAGCCTGTGGAGCAAGCAAAGTATAAATGCTGCCTACTATAAAAAATGGTACTAACAAGCTTATAGTTTTTGAGATTATTTTTTTGTAAGTCAGCTTTTGGGTTATTAAAAGTCCACTTCCTAAAAAAAATAGAGGTACATGGAAGGAATATATAAAATTGTATAAAACGTAACAAAATCCAGATTGAAAGAGAAAACCTCGTTCTAAAACATGTCCACCCACTACTAATGAAATGGCGATTCCTTTTATAACATCAATATACGGTATCCGTTGTTGCATTTTTTATTATTTAAAGTTTGATTGAGGAAAAATTTGTTTTTTAAATTTGGCTGGAACTCCGGCTACCATTGTTCCGGGAGCCACATTATGGGTAACCACAGAACCCGCAGCTATTATAGCTGCTTTGCCTATTGTTACTCCCGGCAAAATAGTACTTCCAAATCCTATCCATACTCCATCTTCAATGGTAATATCTTTTCCATACCCTTCGCCTGCTGCTTCTTCTATTGTGCCTATTTGATGGGTTCCAGTAATAATGTTTACTCGTCCAGATATGTCACAGTTTTTTCCGATTTTTATATTTGTACCTACAGTACCAAATAAGATAGTTTCATCTCCAATAAAAGTATTTTTACCAATCTTTAAATTGATACCTGCTACTCTGATTCTCATGACTCTTACATTTTCTTCTATACTACATCCAGCCCATCTTAATAGTTTTCTTTTAAAGGAAAAACATCTAGAATGAGGTAGAAAAAAGATTATTAAGTTTATTAGATAGTATTTCATAAAGCAATGATTAATTTATAAAATAGTGGTAGAGATATCTTACAAAAAAAGCCTTCTATTTTATATTTTAAATGAGTGCTTTTTTGCATAGACTTAAATATAACCGGAACTTTTTTTAATTCTTGATAAAAATTTTGTTGTTCTAAATTTGAATGTTGTTTTATATTGCGGATACTGTTGTTAAAGGCTATTCCAGCTAAATTGTAATAAATGAATCGTTTGTCTTTTGGAACATGTTGTTCGGCAAAATCAATAGTACTTTGTGCTATAGAGAGTAAATCATAAGCTTTTTTAGGATTAGGAGTGGATAGAATAGAACCTGATTCTCTGACAGTATAATAGTAAATCATTTCTTTGATATATATAGCTTTTTGAGCGAAGAATAACATTCTAGGTGTAAATTCATTATCTTCGTGAAAAATTCCTTTTTTAAACTGTAGGCTGTGTTTTTCTAGGAATTTCTTTTTGTATATATAAAATTGAGCTCCCATTGGGTATGGAGCTTTTTCTAAAATTTCTAATCCAGTACTTATTGATATGTCATGAAGTTGTGGCTTAATTTTGTTTGATTCATAATAGAATCCCCAACCTATAGCAATAACATCATATTGTTCGTTGAAAAATGAAGTGATTTTTTTTAAACTATTTGTTTTTATAGCATCATCGGCATCAATAAACCATACATATTCGCCTTGTGCCAGTGATAATCCTTTATTGCGAGCAGCACTAAGACCTGCATTAGATTGGGATATGATAGATATGTTGTTGTATACTGCTGCTAGTTTTTGTGCGATAGAAAGACTTTTGTCTTGACTACCATCGTTCACAACAATAATTTCATATGAGTTTATGTCAATGTTTTGATTAAGACAGCTACTTATGCATCTTTCTAAATAATCTTGTACATTGTAGGTTGGAATGATAATGGATAGTTTCATATAGTAAAGTGGTTCGTTTTAATATCGGTGATTATTAAGTTCATACATAAATCGTAAATGGTTTTGCATATTCCAGAAAAAAATAAGTTCTTCTTTGTTGAATAATCCTAGTAGATAAGGTGCTAATAGCATGAAACATAATGCTACGAACCAAATGAGATACATCGTGTTTTGTCTATGTTTCCATAAATAGTGGAGTAAAAATGCAATTAAGAACGGATGTGTATAATATAAATATGCTGAAAGTCTTGCACTATCTCCTGCTTTATATAAGGCGGAGTATAGTATTTGACCATAGAAAAATGCTTTGTAGAATATGTAAAAATGATATTTTCTATAGTAACGTTTTAGCACATTTGAATAAATAACTACACTTAGGTTGCATAAATAATATAGTAGAATTCCTAAACCGCTGGAAACATGTCCTTTATTTAGTTGCAGTTCCTCTCCTTGGTTTGCATAGAAATCATAGTATCCTGTTGGCATCCAAGAAGTTATTATTCTAAGAAATTGAAGGATTAATGTTTGTCCAAAAATAAGGCTGATAAAAATGATACTTAATTGAATTTTTATATTTGATGTGATAGAATAATTTAAGATCCAATATAATGGAAAAAAAAGCCAAATACTTTTATGAAATCCACTGGCTATGAAAAAGAGCAATGTATATGGTAGCAATTTTCTTTTTTCAATATAAGGAATAGCATTGAGGAAAATCAATATGGCTGTCCAATGACGCATGATGTTGCTGCCGTTCATCATATCTGTAATCAGATAAACAGCTGCTGCAAAAGGAAGTAGAAAGGGAAAATTTTTCCTTATTACTCGAAAAAACAGATAAAGTTGCAGTGCAAACATGATTACAAAATAGAGTTGCACAGACATACCTGTAGCTGCTAAACACCGGGTGATACCTTGCCATAAAAATTCAGGTTCTCTTAATGGATCATAACCAGTTTGGTATTGGAGGAATAAAGAGTAATATTGGCACCAGTCTGAAGCGTAACAACGTATCGCTAACATGATGGATATTAGTATAATAGTAATGGAAAGTGGAATGTTATGCCAAGTAATCTTTTGGGGAGGACGGTATTGTTGCCATGTTATGTAACTTCCCATTATTCCAATGAAAGCTATGAAAAAAAGATAAAGTGATTCCATTTTACTTTTTGGTAGTAAATCGAATAAAATAGTTGTGTATCCTATATTTAATCTCAAATAAAAGTTTTGATGGAAATGATAAGTCTTTTTTTCTGTTATCTTTCCAAGTAGCTGCATAATCATGTATGCATACGGTTCTTTGAGTTACTTGCTTAAGTCCTGTGCTACAGTCTTTTGCACAAAAGAAGTCATATGGATAGAGAATCAATTCATTGAAGCATTCTTGTTTTTGACCATCAAGTATAATTCCTTTTTGTGTTAGTAAGTTTAGTAGTATGTCAACATTAGTACAACTTTGTTTCCCATTGTTTTGTATGAAATGATGTTTTTGATAATATGTCAGCATTTCTTTTATCCATGATACACCTTTTTCGCTTCCAATAACTCCTGTTCCTGGTCTGTTTTGTATTTCGTATCCAATGAATGACCGATGATGTAAATAGGGAGTAAAAGATTTTAAAACTTCAATATCAGTATCTAGATAAATTCCTCCTTGGGTGTATAGGGCATACATACGAGCTACATCTGAAACAAAAGCATATTTATGTAATCGGTAGGCTTCACGTACATATATTCCTGACTCTTCAATTGGAAAATTGCTTTCATTCCATTCAATGATTTGATAGTCAGGTAATATTTTTTTCCAAGTTTGTATGCAATGGAGTGTCTTTGTATCTTTTGGACCTTTACCAAACCAGCAGTAATGTATAATTTGAGGAATCATTTTTTTAATTTAAATAGAGTGTATAATATTTTATCACTAAATTTTATTGGTGAATGTTGAATTAATGCACAGATTAGTTTTTCTTTTTTTGAATAACGAATATAATATTTTATATAATGATTAGTCTGTAGTTGCTTTTTACAATATTTGAGAAAGGATATTCTTTCTTGGCGAGTACTTAGTCCGAAATGGTACATATTGTGCACAGTTCGTAATGAAAATAAAAAATCTTTAGCTAATAATTGTAAAAGGAAAGGATCGTTTTTATTCTCTGATAAGTCTTTTATAGCTTTTTCTACTGCTTTAATACGTTTTTCTAAATGTACTAATGGGTATTTACGTGATGTTAAAGAATTGGCATTGTCTGTATAGTGATAAAAGCAATGATCAGTTACAATAAAATTATTTATATGCTGAAAATAAGTTAGAATAAAAAGCATATCTTCTCCTAAATATATGTTTATATCAAATTGTATTTGATATTGCTTTATAATGTCTTTTCGGTATATTTTATTCCAAAGTATTCCAAATAAAGAATTTATTTCGGTTTCATATATACCCTTAGTTTTTGATTTAGCCGTATATAGTGTATGTGGTAATGAATATGACTGGTCTTGAAATAGATAGCCTTGAATACAACAGTCTACTGACTGATGATATTGTATTTCATTTATAAATGTCTGCAAATATTCAGAGTCTACATAATCATCAGAGTCTACAAAACATATGTAAGTTCCTTGGGCTTCTTTTAGCCCTTTATTCCGTGCTTTCCCTGGACCACCATTAAGAGTATGAAAAACTCGTATTTTAGGGTTATTGTTAGCATATTCATCACATATTTTTCCACTATTGTCTTTGCTGCCATCGTTTATAAGTATAATTTCAAAGTTTGTGAATTTTTGCATTAATAAGCTGTCTAAGCATCGATGTAGAAAAAATTCAGCATTGTATACGGGGATAATAATTGAAATTAATGGCATATTTAATTTTCAATAAATGAGTCGATATATTGAATTGATTGTTGTCTAAATGTAGAAAGCTTTTTTTCTACACTTGCATAGTCAATAGCTGGGTAATTTCCTATTTGTGGTTTTTTTAAATCGATACCTCGTTCTGATAAGCCACATAGCTTTAAAAAACCTTTCATTCGGGCATCTTTATTTCCATCCATTGCTATAAATTCCTTATGGTACATGATAGAAAAAATAATGAGATGAAAAGATTGTCCACATACAAACTTAGCATATTTTAGAATATTGAGAAATTCTTTTGGACCTACTGCTTGATATTTAGTTAGTCCTTTTCCTGATTGGATATTTCCATTTGTTGTGATTAATTTTAGTTTGTATTGCGAAGCTAACTGCTTGGCTATTTTTAAAGAATATTCACTATAATATGGTGTGTAATAAAGCATATAATCTCCTTTGATAATAGGGGCTTGGGGTATGATTTTATCGTAATCGGATGCTTGTAGTAATAATGTGGGATCTGCTACAGATGGAACATGTTGCTGTAATAGATCAGTCATAAAACTACTAGCTTCAGCATCTCTTACAGAAATGAAATTAAATTTAGAAATATATGATTTAAATATTTCTTTCTGTGAGTTGGAAAACTCATTTAGCGCCCCTCCTGGAGAAGGAGAATAGGCTATCTTATTGATTCCTTTTAATTCGCTTGGAAGTAAATATGATTTGTCAAAATCAGGGCAATTTAGATTCCATATTTGGTCACCTCCGCATAATATAGCGTCATAATTTAATTTACTTAAATCTTTCTCTATTTCTTCCCATGAATGATATTCATTAGAGGTTATGTGTAAATCTTGTTTTAAAAATTTCTCAAATAGATTCCACTTTTTTATATTTTCTATCATCCATTTGGGATAAAAAAGAAATTTTATAATTGAACGTATGCTGGTAGAATTCCATGGATAAGCATACATGTTTTTTTGAATATTTGTTCGTAGATTAATGTTTTCAGCTTCAATACCTCGTTTCTTAAGGTAGGTTTGCATGGCATAAGCTTGTAGCATGGAGCCATAATTATGTGAAGCATGAAATGTTAATATTCCTATTCTTTTTATCATTTGTTTTTTAATTTATGAAATTGCTGTCTTATGATTCTGTCTAATACACATAGTTGATATGATAGTTTAATGCCTAGAACTTTATGAATTGCTAAGAATATTTTTATTCTCAAGTTTGCTTTTTGAGGTAAACGCAATTGATCATTTCCATTTATAGCTTTTTCTATTGATTCTTCGTGTAAATATAATTTATTAGATATGTGTTGTATAAATTGTTCTCCTTTTAGGGTAATAGGGAATATACAAGAAACCCCATGATTGTGTTCTTTTCTAAAGTCTTCATCTATTCCCCAAAAATCACCAATGGTAATGTCTGATATTCTTTTGGGGGTGGCATATGGGCATGTATGACAACTACTTCTAGTGGTAAAACCGTCGATAAAAGTATTATAATAAAGATCTTCAAATCTATTTTTCCATAGATCGCTACGGTATAATATGGATTGATCAGGAGCGATTAAAGATAAAATGCATTCATTGTCTTCTCTGAAAACGACCCTTTTTACCTTTTTGTTTCCAATGATTGTTTGAATATGTTGTTTTAAAAAACTTAATGATGGAACTCCGTGGCATATTAGGTCTACCAACAACAATGATTGATATTCTTTTCCTAAAAAAGCTTTTAATCCTGCTATCTGGCAAGGAGTACCAATGAATAATACTAACAAATTGTTCTTTAAATCTATTAATACGTTTTTATATGTGTTGTGGATGCCACTTTGGACGTATTTAGAGCCTTTTAAGAGCTGTAAATCTTCTTTTTTTTCTATTCGTATGTGGCGGATATCTATTTCTTCCATACAAGCTGCTCCATATACAATTCCTCCTTGTTCTATTACATATTGTGATAAAGCCGTTGCAATACCTCCTGATGTGCTACTTTTATATTCGTCTATATTTTTTATGCGTCCTGCATAAACTTTCAAAGGATAAGTCCCAATAATTGGGTGATTAGCTGGGCATACTTTTACGCATAAATCGCAATGAATACATTGGATAGCGTCTATTTGTGGAAATAAATGTCCTAATGTGCCTTCTTGCATTGTTATACATTGTTTGGGGCATTTATTCATACATGTAGCACATCCAGTGCACTGTTCTTCAGGACAAATTGTTTTGCTTTTCATGAATGAGGGGTGATTTTATGAATGAATTTGTTAACAGCTTGAAATGCTATTTGTTTTTCTACTTTATTTAAGCCCAAAAGCAAAATTATGCTGACTGTAACGACTATAGAGCAAAGTGTTGTCAGAATTAAACCTGTCCACCCAGAAAAAATCGTTTGGATATACAGAGGAAGTGGAATGGAAAGTAAAGTTATTAATGTACATATGCTTAGTACTTGATAAATGTATTTCCATGTAGGAAGACCAAAAACTCTTTTTAAATAAAATATACGAAAAATGTAAACGATAAAATTAATAATAGCTTTGCCTATCCATACCGATATAGGAGGAAAACCCAAATATGATAATATATAAGCAATAGGGATATTCATACTAATAAAAAGACTGACTAAAATTTGATAGTTACGAATATTCCCTGTAGCTTGAACAGACATCCACAAGGAAGATGAAATGGCATCAATTAACATGAAAATTAAAATCCATTTACAAAAATCAGCAGTATATTGTGGAATATTGCCTAACCAAATCCCCAATAAAAATTCACTGTTGATCATAACTGGGAGTGCAATAATGAATAGTAAATAATAAGAAAATTTGGATGATTGAAAAATGAATTGAATAAATGCTTCTTTATTTCCAGAAGCATAAAGTTTAACTAGTTGTGGGTTAAAGGCTGTTTGGAAATTGGTAACAAACTGGTTGACAGCGTTGGCTAGTTGGTTGGCTATTCCAGCCGCTGCATTAACTGTAACTCCCCAAAAGATATTTAATATAATATTAATACCTTGGGTGGCACCAATATTGGCTAAACTGCCAAAGAAATTCCAAATAGAAAAACTTGTTAATTTTTTAAATAATATTTTGTTCCAAAAAAGGTGAAATTGAGATGTCGTAAAGTGTGTGTTACAGTATTTTTTATATACGATATTGATTAAAAATGGAATAATTGTATATAGAATAGCTATGATAATTAATTTATCTGATGATGTGATATATAGGTAATATACAGAAATCAGTTTGAACATAACTTCAATCATACTTAAATAGGCAAAAAAACTCATCTTTTCATAAGCAATAATAGTTGCATTATAGGGAACTCTAATTAAATTAATTATGAAACTCAGAATGGAAAACTGATATACCCAATAAGCTGCTTGCATTCTATTTTCAGGTATATTCATTTGAGTGTTAAGAAACCACAATCCTATTGTTTCTGATAATACTATAATAATGATAGATAGTCCAATATATATATTCATGCTCATGCAAAAGATTTGGTTGACAGCTTTTTCGTTTTCTTTTCCTATCTCATAATTTAAAAAACGCTGAGTAGCTGTAGTTAAGGCTGAATTTAAAAAAGAAAAGAGAACTACTATTCCTCCTACAATATTGTAAATACCAAAATCTTCTTCTCCTAAAGCAGATAAAGTTATTCTAGATGTAAATAATGACACTCCCATCATTATAAACATCCTGATATATAAAAATAATGTGTTTCGTGCTATTCTTTTATTGTTGTCTACTGTCTCTCCCATTTTGGGTATTTATTTATGGTGAATATGAAAAACAGAATTGGTGTTTGTTTTATGAAGTGGCATTAGTTTAGATTAAAAAAAAATGGTATTTTGCATATGTTTGGGACTTGATAAGATTTTCAAAAGACAGACTATTTGAAACTTTGAATAAAAGTTTCTGAGTGATCGGAAACTTAAATGAATATTGTAACAAAATTCTAAAGTTGACTATATTAATTTTGAAATGGACCAATCATTTTTATTTCTTTTTAATCTTTTCTAAAATGAAAGAGTTAGATTTTTACTGGGTAAACTCCTTGTGTCCGACTCATTGTATTTCCTGAGCGTTTGTTTCCTCTCGATAACTTTGTTACGAAGTTTATGTTATAGAAAAAAGTATCGGGAAAGAATAGCCTGTATCACACCTCAAGCGTGTCTGTTGCCTTTGAAGGCACTTTTGGAAAACAGTTCATTCAAAATGACGGTAACATCCGTTTCAAGCAAAGAATAATCCTGTGAATTTTCTTTTCTGTCATATCAGTTGTATTCCGTTTTTCAAGGCTTCCTGTACTACCGGTGAATCCTCATGGTCACCGATGACGTCAATCTTTTGGTCGCCCAAATGCAGTTTCAAGCGTGCGGTCATGCGGATGCGTGCCAATACACCCTTCTTTTCTCCCGTGCTGCGGACTAATAAATCAATATCTCCTCCGCGTTTTTCGTCATTCAGACGGGAACCGAAGAGATATACCTGCACTGTTTCACCATAAATATCTTTGGCTATTTGGATGATGGTCTGTATTTCTTTAGATTGCAAACGCATGCCTTTATTCTCCTTTCTTACCGCAAAGCTACAAATTCCCCTCCACATTTCCTAGCGTCCGCCATCCTTATTTCATCTTCTCCACAAACCCCACCGGCATATCAACCCCAGCACATCCCAGCAAATCCAGTCTTACCACCACTTTCGCTTTTCCATCCACTTCCACCAGTTCTCCTTCCAGACCATTTAGCGGACCTTTGACCACCCGTATCAATTCTCCCGGAGCCAATGGCGCGGTACACATCTCCACCGCCTCGTCCGAATAATCCAGCATAAATTTGAACCGTTCCATCTGTTCATCCGGAATCACCGCCGGAGTATGTTCGCCATGCAGCACCATATACCGGCTGATGGCCGACAACGTGAGCACCTGCGAACGTTCCGCCGCATCTACATGGACAAAAATCATCATGGGGATAACCACCCGTTTTATTTTCTTTTTCCGGTAAGTCCATTGGCGGATTTCTTCTTGTACAGGCAGGAAGTTCTCTATGTTCATTGCGGTCAGCCGTTCGGCCGTCTTCTTTTCGTGGTGAAGGCGGACATACGCCACTAGCCATTTTTTCATATTCGGAGGAAGGAAAAGTAATGTTAGATGTTCTAAAAAATGAAAGAAATGATGCCTCTTGAGCACGCTACGCTGTTACCTGTGTCATTCCCAGGTAAGCTTGTCGTTAAATTCTGATGCAAATATAGACATTTTTTTACGATAACAAGCTATTTGTTCGCAAAAAATGAAAAAATTAACAAGAATGACGTATTTATTTATACTTTTGTGCTTTTTATATTTTAAATGATATTAACATTGTGGAAAAATCAAGATTTATAAGAAAAATAGTGGCAGATTGAGCTTCCTTCAAGAGTTGGAAAAAATCATGGCCGGATATCGCCTGTCCGGTGAAGGCTACACTGATGAGGAAATGAGAGTTCTGAAGCGCATGTGCAAAAGTATGTTGGCTGATATAGACGAGTTTCTGCGGAAAAAGGAGGAAAAGAAGAAGAAAGAACGGAAAGAGAAGAAAAAGAGGAAAGAAAGGAAATAAGGAGCAAAATGTGAAAAGACATTAAAAGGAAGTCTCCCGGTTATTTGTACACTTGTATCATAAATGGGTATTGTAAATCAGTGCTTTACGTTGGGTAAGTGTACAATTTTAACTTTTGATTGTATGGGTTTGCAATATACTTTTGCTTTCATGGTGGAGGGAAATGCCCTCCTTTTGATAATTTAAATTCATACATGAATGGTTTATACCGATTTATGCTCTTTCTATTTCTCGGTGTTCGATGAACATGCCGTGGATATGACATTGAAAGAGTTTGTGAAACTTCTGCGTGGCGAACGCTGGAAGGTGCAAGTAGAAGAGTATCAGCGCCTGAAGGCTTCGGGCAGGGAGACAGAGGCCAAGAAGTTAAAGAGAAAACTGGCCGCGCTGGTGATAGCCGGGCGTTGCGATGGGAGCCATGCCGAAACCAATCTGAAGCAGTGGAGCGGGGATGCCATGCTGGATGTGGATAAATGTAACGGTCGTGTGTCTGAGTTCTTGCAGGTATTGAAGGACACTCCTTGGGTGAAGGCGGCATGGCGCAGCGTTTCGTACGACGGGCTGAAACTGGTGGTGCGTGTGGAAGCGGAGAGTGTGGACGAGTATCGTATGGCATACGCATTGGTGGCATGGCACGTGGCGCAGCTTCTTGCCTTTCCCTGTGACATGAGTTGCAAGAATCCCACCCGTCCTTGCTTTGCATCGTATGATCCGGAGGCTTTTTTTCGTCCGGATACCGAAGTTTTTCCCTGGCGGCGCTTTGTGACGGAGCATCCCGACAGGGTGGGGGAGATTCTGGCGGAGCTGAAAGTGAAGACCCCGGCAGGTGCGTCCGGGCCTCCCGTTGCGGCTTCGGGCATGCTGCACACATTCTTCAACGAGTTCCTGGAGCAAAATCCCTTTGTGGATGGCAAAAAGAATGAGTTTTTGTTGAAGCTGGGACGTATCGCCCGCTATAAAGGAGTGGGCGAGGAAGAGTTGGCACGGCTGAAAACGCTGGCGGTGGAAAGGCTGGCGGGTATGGGGTGTGCCGCCGGGGATATACCTCCGCGCATAGACTCCGGATACCGGTATGCCGACATGAACAAGGGGCCCGAAACACCTGTTTTCAGGGCTCACAAGGCTCAGGGCTCACCTATGCGGTATTCTGAGCCCAATGAGGGGGAGGAAGAGGCTGAGTTAGAGAAACTTGAGGCTGACAAGTTGCGTCGTGAAGTTCCGTGTCTTCCGGATGAACTGTTCGACCGTTTGCCCGACTTTTTGAAGCGTGGTTTGACGCACGTCCGCAACAAGCGCGAGAGGGATATTCTGTTGCTCTCCATGATTACCAACATCAGCGGTTGCCTGCCGGGGGTGAGGATGAATTATGGAGGAATGGTTTATTCCGCCGATCTCTACTTGGTGGCTTTGGCCGGTTCGGGCAGAGGAAAGGGGGTGATGCAGCTGGCGGCAATTCTGCCCGCAGCCATTCAGGAGTATTACGATGAATTGAACAGGAAGGATGAGCGTGAGTACCGGCAGAAGCTGCTGAAGTGGAATCTGGAGGAACGGCTTGCTGCTCAGGAAAAGAGGGTTCCCGATTTGGACCAATGCCCGGAGATGCCGGTGGAACGCATCCTGAAGGTGGCTCCCAATATTTCGAAAAGCCAGTTGATACTGGCTTTGGAGGCGGGTGGAGCGGTCGGCTTGGTGATGAATGCCTCCGAGCTGGACATGATAAGTTCTGCCATGCACCAGGAGTATGGAAAACATGATGATGTGATGCGTGCCGCCTCCCAGCACGAGGAGGTGTCTTCTTATTTCAAGACGGATCACCGGCTTGTTGTTGTGAGTGACCCTCATCTGGCATTATGCGCTTCGGGTACTCCCGCCCAGTTGCATAAATTTATTTCTTCGCTGGAGAATGGAATGTACAGCCGTGTGGCTTTCTATGTGGGACAGGCCCACTGGGAGTATAAGTCGGCAAACCCCGGCAAGGCCCGGCTGGATATGCACGCTTATTTCAAAGGGATGGGCGAGGAGCTGCTGCGTATGTTTATCTTTCTCTCCGGATCGCCTACCGAGGTGGTTTTCACCGAGGAACAATGGAAAGAGCATACGGAGCGTTTCAGAACGTATCTGCGTGAGGTAGTGGCGGAAGATGATGATTCTCCGGGTGCCATTGTGCTGCGCCACGGACTGATGATGTCTCGTATTGCCATGGTGCTGACTGCATTGCGTAAGTGTGAGCCGCAATGGAATACATCGGAGTGGGAGTGTTCGGATGAGGATTTCCATACGGCAATGCAGATAGTGGATGTGTTGCTGGAACACAGTTTGCTGCTTTCCACTTCCATGGATGATACTGCCGGAAGAATCAGGCCGGTAAAGGCTTTTTTCAAACTGCGTCCCGTTTTGAAAAAAATGCCGCGCGAGTTCACCTATTCGGAGCTGATGGCGGCTGCCAATGAAGCCGGGTTGCCTACAGCATCCGTGAAACGTTATTTGTTGCGTTTGGTGTATTATCAAATCGTTGAGAAAGAGGATGGTAAGTATAGAAAGACCGGCAAATCTTGGCTCAGAAAACCGCCTAAGTGAGCCCTGAGCCTTGTGAGCCTTAAATGCAGGTGAAAAAGATCCTGTTGTTTTCAAAAAACAACAGGACCTTTCCGGTAAAACAACAGGGGATTTTAAAAAAACAACAAGGTCTTTCGATGTAGACAACAGGTTCTTTGGGAAGCGTATGTCCTAAGGTTCTCCCAGATGCCTCACTATGATTGCCACTTCATGCTTCAGAAAGCTGTGGCGGAATTTGTTGTAGCCCGCTTCGTTCAATTCTTCCTGTAGCAGCATGTTTCTCCGCATCCAGCGATACAGGGTTTGCAGGGCTGCCGCGGCAGTTCGCCCCGGGCTGTATAGTTCTGCCAGTTCCGCTTTGTCATACGCTCTGATAATGAATGCTTTTTCTTCTTGGTTCATGTTCTTTTATCGTTTTGATTATAGGGTAAAGATACGCAAAATGTCCTTGTTTTCCTACTCTCTCTGTAAGTTATTCTCGACATTTCCCGACAATCTCCTACGCTTCTCTACAAATGTCTACACGGGGCTTCCGGTTCATCGTATCTTTGTAGTGTAATCAAAAGTCAATCATAGCCGGCTTAGTGGTTAACGGTTGATTGCCAGTGTGTTTCTTAATTTGCAAGTTTTAATTTTTAATTTGAAAAAGTATGGGAAGAACAGTTTCTTATTCGGTGGTAAAGCGTAATAATCCGCTTGATCAGGATGCAGTGCCTAAGTTTTATGCACAAGCTCAGGCCAATGGCCATGTGGAGATTCGCGAAATGGCGGATCGTATTCAGAAAACCTGTACGGTGACGCGTGCGGATGTTATGGCTGTGCTTGTTGCCTTGGAGGATGTGATTATGGAGGCTCTGGAAGGGGGTGAGATCGTAAGGCTTGCCGATCTGGGCACTTTCCAGATAGGGCTGAGCGGAAGAGGTGCGGAAACGGAGGATACGTATGATGTGTCGATGATTAGAAAAGCGCGTATCAATTTCCGTCCGGGTATTGCGCTAAGCGGTATTCTGGCAGCACTGAAATATACGAAGGTGGATAAATTGCCGGTGAAAACGAAAGGGGAGCAAAAGCCTGCTTAAGTAGATGGCGGACAAGTGTTTAATTAAAAAAACTGTAGAATGAAAGGTAAATCTGTCTGGAGCACTATTTTGAAAGTGGTGATTGCAGTAGCTACGGCTATTGCGGGTGTAGTAGGAATCAGCTCGTGCATAGGGGGATGAGAGTGATTAATCTGATTGTTGTCCACTGTTCCGCCACAAAGGCGGACAGGGACTTTACCGAACAGGATTTGGAGGTGTGCCACCGCAGGCGTGGAATGAACGGGCCCGGATATCATTTTTATATCCGCAAGAACGGGGATATAAAAACAACCCGTCCCATAGAGAAAATCGGGGCGCATGCGCGTGGGTATAATGCACAGAGTATCGGGATATGCTATGAGGGGGGAATCAGTGAGCGGGGCAGGCCGGAGGATACGCGGACGGTGTGGCAGAAACATTCGTTGCGTGTACTGGTCAGGACGTTGCTGGTGGATTATCCCGGTTGCAAGGTTTGCGGTCATCGGGATTTAAGTCCGGATTTGAACGGAAATGGCGAGATAGAGCCTGAGGAATGGGTGAAACAGTGTCCCTGTTTTGATGTTTCGAAAGAAAAATATAGTAAATAATATTTATATATTGAAACGTAATAAGACTAATTCTCTTCTGAATTTGTTAAAATATTAACACATTGGAAAGAGAATTAGTCTTATGTTATTATGTAATTACTTTTGAAATTACTTTTTATTTACATTTTCAGTGCCATATCCATAGCCGTAACCGTATTTTTTACCGTATCCGTAATACTTGCCATACTTGCCGTATCCATAGTAATATCCGTACTTCTTTTTCTTCATGTCCAGTCCGTTGATAAGGGTACATAGGTTGGGCAGTTTTTTCTGTTCGCTCAGTTCGTTGATTAAAGTATAATCTGCCTTGTGGGTGTAGTCTGCCCGGCACACATAGATGCTGGCGTTGGCTACGCGCGAAATCAGCAGGGTATCGGTCACCATGCCGATGGGGGCGGTATCCAGAATGATATAGTCAAAATGCTTTTTCAGTATGTCGATAGCCTGAGGCAAAGATTCACGTGCCACCAGTTCGGTCGGGTTGGGAGGGATAGGACCTCCGGGCAGAATGGACAAGTTGGAATTGATGCGTGAAACTTGTACCAGCGACATCAGGTCGGTATGTTCCGGATTGGCGAGGAACTGGCTGATACCTTGTTCCTTGTGTGATAACTGGAAGGCTTTGTTCAAGCCCGGCTTGCGGATGTCAAGCCCCACAATCACAATTTTCTTTCCCAATAGAGCCAGACTGACAGCCAGATTGGAAGCGATAAAGGTTTTGCCTTCTCCTGTGGTGGTGGAGGTAACCAATATAACTTGCTCGTTACTCCTCATCATATAAAGTACATTGGTACGTACATTACGGAAGGTTTCGGCCATCAGGTCGTTTTGGTTTTCGTGTACTACAATGCTTTCTTCTTTTCCTTTATCTTCCGACAGGGGTACATCGCCCACAATGGGAAGGGAGGTGATTTTTTCCACATCGGCACGGCCCTCTATCTTGTATTTAAAGAGTTCGATGATATAGATGACAACTACCGGCAGGGCGATTCCCAAAATCAGTGCTACCAGATAAATCATCTTCCCTTTGGGAGATACGGGGATGGCGTCTGCCAGTGCTTCGTCCACCATGCGGGCATTGTTGGCGGTAGATGCCAGAGTGATGGCGTTTTCTTCACGCTTTTGCAGCAGCATCAGGTAAAGGCCGGCTTTGATTTCCTGCTGGCGCGAGATGCTGACCAGCTGGCGTTCCTGTCCCGGAGCATTGGTGATGCGTCCGGCATATTTGCCTGCCTGACGTTCTAGGTCCGCCTGGGTGATGGCCAAACCTCTTTGTACGCTGTTGATGGTGGTCAGCACATTGCTGCGCATGGCGCGGATGCTGGCATCCAGATTGACTACCACCGGGTTGTTTTCCTGGGAGGAACGGAGCAGGCGCTTGCGTTCCAGCAGCATCTCGTTGTAGCGGTTGATCAGCTCGGCAAGACCGGTATCTGTCAGGCCCACATTGACCGGAAGTACTTCGTAGGCATGATCCGGATTGTTGGCATAGCCGGCCAGGAATTGTACCAGCCGGAGCTGGGTGCTGTTTTCGGCACGTTTCTTTTCGTATTCCGAGTTTTCACTCAATGCCAGTTGGGCGTCGCTTTTCAAATCGGTGAGCCCGGCATCGCGCTTGAAGGTTTCCAGTTCCTGTTCCGTGGTTCCCAGTTCGCCGTTGATGATTTTGATACGTTCATCAATAAATTCCGCGGTTTTGGTAGCCACTTCGTTTTTGTCATCGTTGGCATCCCGGTTGTAGACTTCCACCAGCTTGTTGATGAAATCCATGCCACGCTGCGTATGCGTGCTCTTGACAGAGATCTGTGCGATAGTGGTGGATTTGGAAGTGGGTTCTATGCTCAATGCTCCCCGGTAAGCGTTTGCCACACTGTGGGGGGAAGAAACCGTAGCCATGATTTCCTGTGTGCTTTGGGCGGTTGTGGAGTCTTTAGGGGTAAAGCTGAACGTGCCCGACGGGGTAGTCAGCAAGGCGGGCAGCTTGTCGAACTGCTTGTTGTATTCCTCTTCTCCTATCCGGAGTTTCACATTCAGCTTGTTGCCCGGCTGCAAGGTCAGGTAAAGACGTGCGGGGGTGGGCAGTTTCTGAGCTTCTTCGGGGGTAATCCATACTTTTACAGGGGAACTTTTGTAAAGTTCAATGTCATGGAAACTGCTTTTTGCTGTATAGTTGATGTAAAGATCCAGTTCTTCTATTACTTTTTTTATCAGTGTGCGCGATTTTAGAATTTCCACTTCGTTATCAAAATTGCTGATGGAAGAGTAGAACCCTAAATCTTCTAAATCAGCCATACCGTTACTTGCTTTGCTGTTTTTGTCATTGTCTTTGATTATAACGGATGCTGAAATATTATATACTGGTGCTGTATAACGTAAATAAAGCCAAGCTCCTGCCACCCATAATAAAATGCATGCTATGAACCAAGGCCAATGAATGATATATTTAAAAAAAACTGTTTTCAGATCAGTTTTTTTTTCTTTTTCTTCCTGATATAGGTCGTCATATAAGTTTTCTTTCATGGTCCTGTTTATTTGGCAATGGTTACTATTAGGCTGGCAAGTGAAACAAGGGTACCTATTATGGAGAACCAAATGGTAGTACTGTTACTGATGCCTGCATTTTTGGCCTTGGTTTTATTGGGGGTGACATAGACCACATCGTTCTGCTGGAGGTAGTAGTAAGGAGATACGATGATGTCGGCATCGTTCAGGTTCAGCGGAATCACCTGGCGGTTGCCTTGCGCGTCTTCACGGATCAGTTTCACTTTATCGCGTTGTCCGTATACAGTCATGTCTCCCGCCATGGCGAGCGCTTCCATGATGTTTACTTTTTCATTGGTGATGGTGAATGTGCCGGGGTGTGCTACTTCTCCCATCACGGAGATTTTGTAGTTTGCCATGCGTACATTCACAATGGGGTTTTCCTTGATATAGGTTTTCAGTTTTTCCTTTATCATGTTTTCCGCCTGGCTTTTGGTGAGACCGCCGATGTGCAGTGTGCCCAAGACCGGGAAATCAATGTTCCCGTTATTGTCTACCAGATATTGTTGCAGGGATGGTTGGTTGGTAAGGTTTTTATTGTTTGCCGTGATGGGGGTGGCTACCGTCAGGTTAAAAGGAATGGCGGCATCGGGGTCACTGGTGTTTACCGTGATGGTCAGCAAATCTTTGGGCATGATGTGTGCATCATACAGGGGTGTTTGGACGTTTGCCATGTTCAGGTACTCGGAATCTTGCAGGTAGGGTACCTTTTTGTAGGCGCTGCAACTGCATAGCAGCAGGGAAACCAGCGCGAATAGGGTCAACTTTAATCTTCTCATTTTTTGGCTCTCTGTTATTTAAAATTTTTCAGTTTTCAGGTCTTGTTTTAATAAGCTTGCTTGTCTTTGTGCAGCGCGTTTGCCACGGTTTTGTACATAATATAAAGGTCGAGCAGGAAAGACCAGTGCTCCATGTACCATATATCGGCTTTCACACGTCCTTCCATGTCTTCCAGTTCGCGGGTTTCGCCACGGAAACCGGTCACTTGCGCCCATCCCGTGATACCGGGCTTGATGAAATGGCGGACCATGTATTTATTGATTATCTTGGAATATTCTTCCGTGTGTTTCAACATGTGGGGGCGAGGCCCTACAATGGACATATCTCCCAGCAATACATTGATGAATTGCGGAAGTTCGTCAATATTGGTCCGGCGCATGAAATCGCCGAATTTGGTTTTCCTGGGATCGTTGAGGGTGGCCTGTAAGGTGTCCGATTCCTTGTTTACTTTCATGGAACGGAATTTATAGCACCAGAATTCTTTGTTGTTCAATCCGTTACGTTTCTGACGGAAGAATATGGGGCCCGGAGAAGTGATTTTGATGGTCACTCCTACAATAAGGAATATAATAGGAAATAGTGTGCATAAAAAGAGCAGTGAGAAGATTACATCGAATATGCGTTTCAACATTCTGTTCTCTATTTTCCCCAAGGGCTCCTTGCGGATGCTGAGGATGGGCACGCTGCCTATCATTTCAAAGTGCATGCGGTGGCGCAGGTAGTTGCGTACATTGGGCACGCTGTAGAAATGTATCAGGTTGTTCTCGCAATAGTTGATGACCGGCACGATCTGTTCGCTCAATGCCGAGGGCAGGCAGCAGTAAAGCTGGTTCACCTTGTGCTGTGCCAGGTAATCAATGGCTTGCTCCGGTTTTCCCAGATAGGTACAGCTGGCGGGGAATTTGGCATTGGGGGTGGTGTCGAAGTAGCCTAGTACCCGGTAGCCGGTGGTAGCATCGGAGGTCATTTCATGGTACAGCTCGGCTATATTTTCGGTGCTTCCCAAATAGAGGACGGTACGGAAATTTCCTCCATGACTTCTGTATAATCGTATGCCATAACGGAAAATCAGGCGATAGACAGTGATACAGAGGATGAGCAGAATGAAATAATAGATAAAAAAGCGTTTGGAATATATTTCAAGCTCGGATAATACCATCAGCCCGGTCGATAAAAAAGAGAAATAGAACACGTTGCGGAGTACCCGGAATACAATTTGGTCGGCACGGGCTCCCCGACGATGCAGTATGACACCTCCTGAAATAGTGCATGCAAAATAGCATACGCTGAACAGAGTCAGAATTTGGGGTAAAGTGCCGCTACAGACTCTTTCCCCAAACAACTCGTTCCATATTGAATTAAATGAGATGAAAAGTACATTCAGAATGACTAAATCTCCTAGAATGACTGCTAATTTTAGTACTTTGTTGAATCTCTGGACTTGTATCATAGGTAAAACTTTTTATATGTCAGATCTATATGATGTTTTTTTCAATAGGTTTCAACTATGTCGCTTTTTTTCTTTCTTCTGCTCTTCTGTTACTTTGTAAGTAACAGAAAATTCATCAATAAACATATTATATAATTCACATCTCGCTATTTTACAACGAATAAGATATAAATATCTGAAATATAACATTTTAATGCATTGCGCTGATTGTGTGAAGCGTGATGTCTATCATCATTTTTATCTAATTTAAGAAATGTTCATTTCATTATTACTTTTTATCTATTAGACAATCTTTTTTATTAATTTTTAGAAAAGAAGCGGGGCATTTCTTGTTTGTTATCAATTTATTGTCTATTTTTGTCCCCGAATAAATTCTGTTACTTACAAAGTAACAGAATTAAAATGCCATGATATTCAACGTTTTATCTATTTATGCTCTTTTCTTTCCATTTTTTGAAACGTATAGAATTATTGCATCATTAGCTTTCTTTATCTCTTCATATTTGAAGTTTTTCAAATATGTTTCTGTAACTTTCACTGACGAATGTCCAAAAGCCTCACAGATTAGTTGTTCAGAGAAATTACAATATTTGGCAAGGGTGGCCCAGGTATGGCGGGTGGTGTATGAACTGACCTTGGTTATCACTCCACATCGTCTTGCCAGTCTGCCCAGGTTATAGTTCATGATCCGTAGCGCCTGCTGATACTCTATGTACAGCTCCTCTCCGGTTTTGGTTCCGCTCAGGATGGGGAAAAGATAGGGAGAGTTGCAGTCGGTATTCTGATATTGTCTGATCAGTTCCATTGCTGTTGGCGGAATATCCACTATCATTTGGCCGCCCGTTTTATGTCGGCGGTAAGAAAGCGTGTTACCTTTCAAGTCACTTTTGTGAAGAAAGGCCAGATCAACAAAAGGCATCCCGCGCAGCTGGAACATCAGGTTTGCCCAAACCCTGCACCGCACCAGGTCTTCCGGTAGTCTCTTCAGAGGAACTTCGTTCAGCAGCTTGTTTATCTCCTCCACTTCCAGCGCACGCTTGACATCGTTTTTCACTCCGGTATAGACGTGATTGAACAGGCGGGAGTTGCCGGTGGTTATTTTCTGGTCCACCGCTTTGTTGTAGGCGCCGCGCAGTGTCCGCATATAGGTGGAAACGGTGTTCCAGCTCAACTGCTTGTCGCGCAGGTGGGTCTCAAATTCTTTCAGTGTGGCCCTGTTGAGCTGGTGGAAGTAAATAATCTTGCATCCGCAGAATTCGCAGAAAGCGTTCAAGGTACTTTGATAGACGTGCCATAACGTTTCTCGTCTTTCAGCTCTTCAATCGTTTTGTTCATAAACTCGTTGAATTTTTTTTTATTTCTCATAAGGTTCCGTATTATAGATTTTACATAAAAAGTAATTTTCATTACGGAATCGAATATAGACTGAAATGTTCAAAACAGAAAGATTATTTATCTAATTCTGCATCATTTATACGTATTATCCAGCCGTTTACTTGCATTTGTAAACATATGTAAGGTTTCTGCGGATCATTTGTCGGGCTCAGGAAAAATATCAGGTTATAGCGGTCTTGCCTGTCAAGATATTCTTGTGGAGGCATGTAGGTTGTTTCGACATTACGCGACAGAAGCAGGTAGGGTGTCAGCGGAATATCGAAAATCTCTTTTCCATCGGGTTGATGGATTAACCGTAGGCGGGTGTCGTCATTTTCCATCAGTCTCAATGTATTCATTCCGGCATGTACTACCTGTATGTCTTCCAAGTTGGCGCTTTCCTGCATGAAGGGGAGATAGCAGGTGGAAACGGAGTCTGTCGGAGTATTCCGGTGATCCATGCATCCGTTGCGGGCTGTCAGCTCCAGACGGAAATCATCTGTATCCAGAGGGGCGGCCGACTGGCTTTGCAATATGCAGCTCAGAATATTCGTGTTTTTAGTAAGAGAGAGAGCCAAAACCTGATATTCGCCGCTGATATGCACGTTGTCCAGCCGCCCGTGGAATAGAGATGAAAGTTTTTCGGATTGTTCTCCCACCTCATTGCGTAACAGTGTCAGTGAGGTGGGAGTGTGCCGGTAAAGTGAATCCGCCAATCCTGCCCAGACCAGAAAGGTGTAATCTCCCTGAGGCAGGGAGGGGACTTGGATTGTACATTCATTTTGATGGAATGTAAGACTGTCTACTTCCTCCCGGACTATATAGTTGCCTTCCTGATCGAGAATAAATAGCGTGACATCTTTTACCTGGGTGGTCACGGCATCTACATTCAGCATATTATAGGTATAGGATAACTTTAGCCAACAGCCTGTGGGACAATCGGATCGGTCATCGTCTACCCAGGAACATGCACCACAGAAAAGAGTACATAGGGCGAAGAGGATAGTAGCAGTTTTACTCATTGTTTTTCTATTTTGAGACTGTTTTATTCAAGGTCGGCATCTTGGTCACGGACAATCCACGGATATACTCCGAATTCTACGTCCAGGTATGCTTTGTATTCATCCGGATCGGGTTTGGTGTCCGGAGTGCCGGGACCCAGGTTCTTGATGCTGGTGATGTTGACAGAGTAGATGTTGTTACGTACAATACCGAACTCCATGACGCCCATGACGGTGGGGTTGTTGTTGTCAAGATGTTTGATCCAGTAATTGTAGAAAGTGGAGAAATTACCTCCGTTCTTGGTGAAACGGGTAATCTGCTTGGCAGCCAGTTCTGCATCACTGGATTCTTCTGTCAAACCATCAATATTGGCATCGCCATATTTGCCTACAGCTGCCAGTGTGGTGTAGAACTTATAGTTGAAATAATACAGTGTGTTGAATACAAGCGGGTCTTCTACCGGATTACCGTTGTTGCCGATGGTCTGTGAAGCTTCGGGAGTGAATGTACCTTTCAGCATGATGCCGGTGGTGTACACCGTGTTCTGTGCCGGACGGAACATACAGTTTTCAAGGCAGTACATGGAAACGTACTTTCCTGCATCGGCCAGGCCCGACCAGTTGCTGTCTG
>ENA-OROM01001095-OROM01001095.1-human-gut-metagenome-genome-assembly--contig:-NODE-1095-length-28041-cov-3.712356_pt1 | contig 28041 bp, 27 predicted proteins | sample MGYA00242129_ERZ509050 | MGnify/ENA primary metagenome ERZ509050 (study PRJEB26280, sample SAMEA2338701) | human gut metagenome | biome: human gut; feature: human-associated habitat; material: faeces...
AAAGAGTTCCTTATTTGATGCACTATACATCTTTGATATTCCGTCTTAGGGTATATTGCTGATATTGCATCTTTAAGCCCTGTCAATCCATCTGCACATAATACTAAAATATCTTGTACTCCGCGATTTTTAAGCTCGTTTAATACAGTCATCCAATATTTTGCACTTTCATTTTCTCCAATTGTTATTGTTAAAACTTTTTTCATTCCATCTTTATCAATTTCTAACACAACATAGGCTGCTTTTTTTACTATCTGTCCATAATCTCTAACATGAAAATGTGTAGCATCAATAAATACTAGAGGGTATACACTTTCTAATTTCCTTTTTTGCCATTCTTGTACTTCAGGTATAATTTTATCTGTTATATCACTTATCATATCTGGTGAAAGATTACAGCCAAATATCTCCTTTATTTGTTCTTGAATGTCATTATCAGACATTCCTAATGCATACATAGATATTACTTTTTCATCAAAGCCATTTGCTGTTCTTGAATATTTAGGCACTAAATCGGAATCAATTTCTCCGTTTCTATCCTATCTCTAGGAACTTTTTCTGGAATATCTCCCATTTCTGTTGCTACAGTTCTTTCTGGATAATGTCCATTTCGATAATTATTATTATCTGTTCTTTCGTTTTTGGAATAACCAATTTTTGCTTCCATTTCAGCATCCTACAATTGTTGAAAAGCAGGGGCAAAGAAATCTTTCTAGGCTGTGTATATATCATTCATAGATTTAATATTTTTTTGATCATTCCTTCTAAAAAATTCCTCTACTATTTCATTTTTTTCTTTTTCTACTTTTTTACCCATAGAAAAATCCCTCCTTGATATTTTATATTTTATCACGGAAGGATTTATTTACACAATTTTTTCTATACTCTCAATACGACAATATTGTAAATGATGTAATAGGAACAAGACAAATGATTCTTATAGGAAAATGTTCAACGGATGAAAATACATCAAGTTCTGAAATTAGAGATACTGACACTGCAGGTGAAATATAAAAAAGTTAATAGATAAAAATAGAAGCCTACAAAATTGTTTGTAGGCTTTTCACATGTAAATCATCTATTGAAAAACTCAAATATTTAATATATAATAAACATGCAAAAAACATCGAAAAAAGGAGTGAAAAAGTGGCAGAAGTTAAATGGACTAATGAACAATTACAAGCAATACAAGAAAAAAATTCAAACATATTAGTAGCTGCTGCAGCAGGTAGTGGTAAAACTGCTGTGCTTGTAGAACGTATTATTCACAAAATAATTGATGAGCAAATGGATATTGACAAAATATTAGTTGTAACATTTACAAATGCAGCAGCTAGTGAAATGCGTGAAAGAATACTAGAAGCAATATACAAAAAGTTAGAAGAAAATCCTGAAAATGTTCATTTACAAAGACAAATAATACTTTTAAATAAAGCAAGTATATGCACAATACACTCTTTTTGCTTAGACGTTATTCATAATCATTTTTATGAAATTGATTTACCAAGCAATTTTAAAATTGCAGATACAGCTGAAATAGATCTTCTTAAACAAGAAGTATTAGATGATTTGTTTGAGCAAAAATATACTGAAAATGATAAAAATTTTATAGAACTTTTAGAAAATTATACAAATTATCGTGGAGATGAAGCTTTACAAGAATTAGTATTAAAAATATATAAATTTATACAAAGTAGTCCATTTCCAATAAAATGGTTACAAGAAAAATTAGAATTATTAAAAATAAAAGATAAAGACATATCTCAAACAATATGGGGAAAACTTATAATTCAAACAGTAGACGATGATATACAAGAGAGTATTATGCAACTTGAAGTTACTAAATCTAAAATGGCGTTATATCCTGAAATGACTAAATTTTATCAAACAATAAGTGAAGATATAATAAACCTTCAAGATTTGCAAAAATATAATTCTTGGGATGAATTATATATAAAATTATTAAATTTTAACTTTAGTAAATGGCCAGTTGACAAAAAAGTAATAAATGACTTAAAAGAAGATTCAAAAGAAATAAGAGACAAAGTAAAAAAACATATTAAAGAAAAAACTGCAAAGCTATTAAGCTGTTCACAAGAACAAGCAGTAAAAGACTTGAAAATTATTACTCCAATACTAGAGAAACTTTCAAATTTGGTAACAGAGTTTACAAAAAACTTTGCAGAAAAAAAGAAAGAAAAAAATTGCATTGATTTTAATGATATTGAACACTTTGCATTAAAAATATTATTAGATGAAAATAATAACCCAACAGAAGTTGCAAAAAAATATAAAGAAAAATTTGAAGAAATTGCAATTGACGAATATCAAGATAGTAACTTGGTACAAGAAGCTATATTAACAAGCATTTCCAAAGGTAACAACATTTTTATGGTAGGAGATGTTAAACAAAGTATATATAAATTTAGACAAGCAAGGCCAGAGCTATTTTTACAAAAATATGATGAATACAAAAATAAAGAAGAAAAGGCACAAGAAGATAATTTGAAAATACAGCTATTTCGCAATTTTAGAAGTAGGCAAAACATATTAAATATTACTAACTTAGTATTTGAATCAATAATGAGCAAAGAACTAGGAGATATAAATTACAACGAAAACGAATACTTAAACTATGGAGCAAATTACCCGGAACCAGAAGAAATAAAAAATTATGCAGGTATTGCTGAGTTAGATATTATAGATTTAAAAGAAGATGAATCAATTACAGCTTTTGAAGGTGAAGAAGACGAAGAGGAACAAGAAAGAGTTGAAGATGATGTATTAGAGGCTAAGTTTGTAGCAAACAAAATACAAGAATTATTAAATAGTAATTATATGGTATTTGACAAGAAACAAGGCTATAGAAAAATTAGACCAAAAGATATTGTAATTTTACTAAGAGCAACATCGAATTTATCTCCAATATATGAAAAAGAACTATCTGATTTGGAATTACCAGTATTTAGTGATACATCAGGAACTTATTTAGATACAGTAGAAATACAAACAATATTATCAGTACTAAAAATTATTGATAACCCATTACAAGATATTCCACTTGTAGTAGTATTAAGGTCATCAATTTGCAATTTTACAGATAATGATTTAATTACAATAAGATTAACAGATAGAAATTGTAATTTTTATGAGGCTTTAATAAAAACAAGGCTAATATGTGATGGAGATTTAAAAAACAAAATAGAAAGCTTTTTAGAAAAACTTGAAAAGTGGAAAAGTATATCACAATATATGCCTTTAGATGAATTTATATGGCAAATATATTTAGATACAGGATATTACCAATATGTCGGACTACTTCCAAATGGAGCAATGAGACAAGCAAACCTTAAAACATTATTTGAAAAAGCTAAACAATATGAAAAAGCAAGTTTTAAAGGGTTATTCAATTTTATACAATTTATAGATAAACTAAAAAAACAGAATGGAGATTTAGCTTCAGCAAAACTTATTGGAGAAAATGAAGATGTAATTAGAATCATGAGTATTCATAAAAGTAAAGGACTAGAATTTCCAGTTGTGTTTTTGTGCAACTCTCATAAAAAGTTTAATATGCAAGATTTAAATGACAATATTTTATTACATCAAGATATTGGCTTTGGTCCAACAATTATGGATACAACTAGAAAAATTAAGTATTCTAGCATAGCAAAAGATGCAATTAAATTAAAAATGAAACAGGAAACACTTTCAGAAGAACAAAGAATTTTGTATGTTGCATTAACAAGAGCAAAGGAAAAACTATATATTACAGGAAGAAGTAAAGATTTTACTAAATATGTACAAGATAAAAATAAAGTACTTGAAATGTATGAAAGTGAAAACATAAAACTAGATGCTAAACTTATGAAAAAAGCAAATTCATACTTAGACTGGATTATGTATGTGTATTTGTTTAATCAAGGAAGAACGATTACACTAAAAGGAGAATCATACAAATTAAGTGATATTATAACTTTAAATGTTAGTAATAAAAAAGACTTGTTAAAAGCTTTAGCAAAAGAAGAAGTAGTTGAGCAGATTGATTTAAAAGAAAAGATAGAACAAATATTAAAAAATAAATCAGATGAAGAAAATAAAAAATCTGAACAAGCATTAAAAGAATTACTAGAATGGAAATATGACTATATTGTAGACACAACACTTCCTACTAAATCATCTGTTACAAAAATTAAGCAAGAAAAAATTAAATTAGAAGAAATACTAAAAGGAATAGAAAGTGAAGAAGTAGAATACAAAAAATCATATACACCCAAATTCATGCAAGAAGATAAGAAAATATCAAGTGCAGAAAAAGGTACTTTAGTACACTTATGTATCCAAAGATTAGATGAAAGAAAAGACTATGAGTTAAAAGATATTCAAAACATGATACTTAACTTAGTTGAAAAAGAAATAATTACACAAAATGAAGCAGATGCAATTGATGTAAATTTAATTTATCAATATACAAAATCACAATTATTTGAAGAATTAAGGAAAGCAAAAGAAGTACATAAAGAGCAACCATTTTATATAAACATACCTGCAAAAGATGTTGTAAGTGAAGCGGAAAATTCAAAGAAAAACATTTTAGTACAAGGTATTATAGACTTATATTATATTGATAAAAACGATAATTTAGTGTTAATTGATTTTAAAACAGATTACATTTCAAATGAACCAAATGCAAAAGAAAAAATACTTGATAAATATAAAGTACAATTAGAAATATACAAAACAGCACTAGAGCAGGCATTAAATAGAAAAACAAGTAAGACTGCTTTATGCTTAGTTAAAAGTGAGTATGAAGAAGTTGTACTTGAATAATTATTATATAAGGAGAATATTTTTATGAGTGAAAAATATGATGTAATAGCAGTTGGAATGGGACCAAGTTCAATATTTATGGCTTATGAATTAATAAAATTAAAAAAAGCACATAAAGTTTTATTAATTGAGCAAGGAAAAAAAGTAGAAGATAGGTATTGTCCAATAGAAAAAACAGGAAATTGTATTAAATGCAAACCATTCTGTAATATTACTAGTGGATTTTCTGGAGCTGGAGCGTTTTCAGATGGAAAATTATCTTTATATAATAAAGAAGATGATGACATATATATTGGTGGAATTTTACATGAATATATTGGAGTAGAAGAAACAAAAAGATTAATAGATTATACAGATAAAATATATTTAGACTTTGGTGCAGATACTAAACTTGAAGGAACAGAACACCAAGAAGAAATAAAAAAGATTTCAGATAAAGCAAAAAAAGAAGGGATAAACCTTATAAATATTCCTATACGACATTTAGGAACAGAAAAAGCACATGAATTATATAAAAGATTAGAAGATTATTTATCAGAACATCACATTGAAATGAAATATCAAACAATAGTTGAAGATTTAATTATTGAAAAAGGAAAAATAAAAGGCGTTAGAATAAAGCCAGCTAAAGAATTAAACAACGAGGATGCTGAACTTGAAGAAATATATGCAGATAATGTAGTTATTGCAGTTGGAAGAAAAGGTGCTAACTGGCTGGTAAATATGTGTGAAAAGCATAATATAAAAACTAAGTCTGGAATTGTAGATATAGGGGTTAGATATGAATTACCAGATAGAATAATGAAGGACATAAATACTTACATGTATGAAGGAAAGTTCATAGGAAAACCAGAACCTTTTAAAGACAAAGTAAGAACATTTTGCCAAAATCCAAGTGGATTTGTTGCATCAGAAGTATACGATAATAACCTAAGCTTAGTAAATGGACATTCATATAAAGAAAGAAAAAGTACAAATACAAACTTGGCTATTCTTGTTTCACATCATTTTACATATCCATTTAATAAACCAATTGATTATGGAAGAAATGTTGCAAAAAATTTAAATGAATTAGGTGCAGGCAACATACTAGTACAAAGATTGGGAGATATTTATAGAGGAAAAAGAACTTGGGAACAAGAATTAAAACAAAATACTGTTATTCCAACTTTAAAATCAGCAGTACCAGGAGATATTACTTATGCAATTGGCTATAGAACAATGACAGATATTTTAAATTTTATACGTAGTATGGATAAAGTTGTTGAAGGATTTGCTGATCCAGATAATTTACTATATGCACCAGAAATAAAATTTTATAGTAACCAAGTTGTAATAGATAACAATTTTGAATCAAACATAAAAGGATTATACTCAATAGGAGATGGAGGAGGAATGACAAGAGGACTAATGATGGCATCTGCTTCTGGAGTACAAATGGCCAGAATATTAGCACAAAAAGGAGAAAAATAAAATGTCAAATTTTGTACATTTGCATATACATAGTGAATTCAGTTTACTAGATGGAGCAAATAGAATAAAAGACTTACCGGTAAGGGCAAAAGAATTAGGAATGAATGCTATGGCAATTACAGACCATGGCGCTATGTTTGGTGCAATTGACTTTTATAAAGCATGCAAAGCAAATGACATTAAACCAATAATAGGTTGTGAAGTTTATGTTGCACCAAGAAATAGAAAAGATAAAGACCCTAATTTAGATGCAAAATATAATCATTTAATATTATTAGCTAAAGACAACCAAGGATATAAAAATCTTGCAACTTTAGTTTCTTTAGGTTATACAGAAGGTTTTTATTATAAACCTAGAATAGACCACGAAATAATAGAAAAATATCATGAAGGGATAATATGCTTAAGTGCATGTTTAGCAGGAGAAGTAAACCAAGCAATACTTGCAAATGATATGGAAAAAGCAAAAGAAGTTGCTTTATGGTATAAGTCTATATTTGGAGAAGACTATTACTTAGAAATCCAAAACAATGGAATAAAAGAACAAGTTTTAGCAAATCAAAAATTAATACAATTATCAAGAGAGCTAGATATTCCACTTGTAGCAACAAATGATGCTCACTATTTAAAAAGAGAAGATGCATATAACCATGAGGTTTTACTTTGTATACAAACTGGAAAACGTATGACAGATGAAGACAGAATGAAATTTGACACAGATGAGTTATATGTTAAATCACCAGAAGAGATGAGTGACTACTTTAAAAATGTACCAGATGCGATTGAAAATACAGTGAAAATAGCAGAAAAATGTAATGTAGAATTTGAATTTGGACATACAATTTTGCCCAATTATGATGTGCCACAAGAATTTGCAACTCACTATGATTACTTAGAAAAACTTACTTATGATGGACTGAAAAATAGATATGGAGAAAACCTAAGTAAAGAAATATTGGAAAGAACAGAATATGAACTAAGTGTCATTAAAAAAATGGGATATGTAGATTACTTCTTAATTGTATGGGACTATATTCATTATGCTAAAACACATAATATACCAGTTGGACCAGGTAGAGGTTCAGGAGCTGGTTCAATAGTTGCATATAGTATTGAAATTACAGATATTGACCCTATTCAATATAACCTAATTTTTGAGCGATTTTTAAATCCTGAAAGAATTAGTATGCCTGATTTTGACGTTGACTTTTGCTATGAAAAAAGAGATAAAGTTATAGAATATGTTGAGCAAAAATATGGTAAAGACCATGTTTCACAGATTATTACATTTGGAACAATGTCTGCTAGAATGGTTATTCGTGATGTTGCAAGAGTATTAGATATGCCTTATGCAGAAGCAGACAAACTAGCTAAAATGATACCAAATGAAATACATATTACAATAAAAAAAGCTATGGAGCAAAACAAAGAATTAAAAGACCTTTACGATACAGACGAAGAAATTAAAAAAATGTTAAATATTGCCATGGCTTTAGAAGGAATGCCAAGACAGGCTTCAACACATGCTTGTGGTATAGTTATTACAAAAGAACCAGTAGTAAGCTATGTGCCACTATATGTAAGAGATGGAGCTATATCAACACAATATATAATGACAACACTAGAAGAACTTGGACTTTTAAAAATGGATTTCTTAGGATTAAGAACATTAACTGTTATTCAAGATACAATAGACTTGGTAAAACAAAATCAAGGAATAGATGTTAAGTTTGACGAAAAGATGAATGATCCTAAGGTATACAAACTATGGCAAAATGGAGAATCAGTTGGTATATTCCAGTTTGAAAGTCAAGGAATGACAAACTTCATGAAGGAATTGAAACCAGACTGCTTGGAAGATATAATTGCGGGAGTTTCTTTATACAGACCTGGCCCAATGGATCAAATACCAAGATATATTGCAAATAAAAAAGATCCAGAACATGCAGTATATACACATCCAGCACTAAAACCAATTCTTGAAGTTACCTATGGCTGTATGGTTTACCAAGAACAAGTTATGCAAATAGTTAGAGACTTAGCTGGTTATTCATTAGGCAGAGCTGACTTAGTAAGAAGAGCCATGGGTAAGAAAAAGCTAGATGTAATGGCAAAGGAAAGAGAAATATTTATACATGGACAAATAGATGAAAATGGGAATATTGTTGTTCCTGGTTGCATTAGAAATGGCATAGATGAAAAGTCTGCAAATAAAATATTTGACGAAATGGCTGAATTTGCTAAATATGCATTTAATAAGTCACATGCTGCAGCTTATGCAGTTATATCATTTAGAACTGCATATTTAAAAGCATATTATCCAACAGAATTTATGGCTGCAATGCTTAATAGTTTTTTAGGAAATCTAGATAAAGTACCAGGTTATATTGAAGAATGCAAAAGACTATCAATTCAAATATTAAAACCAGATATAAATAAAAGCTATACAAGGTTTACAGTTGATAAAAATCAAATTCGTTTTGGACTTGGAAGTATTAAAAATGTGGGAACAGCTGCTGTTGACGAAATTGTAGAAGAAAGAACAAAACATGGAGAATTTAAAGATTTTAGTGATTTTTGTGAAAGAATAAAAGAAACAACAGTTAATAAAAAATGTATTGAAAGTTTAATAAAAGCGGGAGCTTTTGATGAACTAGGACAAACAAGAAAAACATTTATGGCATCTTATGAAAATATTATTGATACAATAAGCAATGACAAAAAGGGATTTGATGGTCAAGTTTCAATGTTTGACTTAGGAGGAGAAACTCAAAAAGAAGAAATAAAATATAATTATATAATTGAACCTGAATATGATGAAAAAGAGAAACTTTCAATGGAAAAAGAAATGCTTGGAATATATATTTCGGGACATCCACTGGAAAAAATGAGAGCACAAATCGAAGCAAAAACTACTATAAATAGCTTGAAACTAAGAGAATTATCAGAACCAAGTGAAATAGAAGAAGATGAGAAAGTTACAGAATATCAAGATGGACAAAATGTAATATATGCAGGCATAGTTACAAGCGTTAAAAAGAAATATACTAAAAACAATACAATTATGGCATTTGTTACAATTGAAGATTTATATGGCACAACTGAATTTATAGTTTTTGATAGTTGCTATAGACAATGTTCTGATATATTAGTAAATGACAATATTGTTGAAGTAGAAGGCAGGTTAAGCATTAGAGAAGATGAAGAACCTAAAATTGTAGCTAGAACAATAAAAGAATTTGCAGAAATCAAGAAAAAGGCATTTGAACTAAATGTTACAAATCTTAACGAAAAAACTAAAGAAAAACTTAAAGGAGCAATTCACTTCTTTAATGGAGAAAGAAGTAATATGCAAATGCAAATAAAAAATGGAGAAAAACTTGATAAAGCAGGTGGAATTTATATGACACCAGAAATTTTAAAACAATTTCAAGAGCTAGTTGGAGAAGAAAATGCTCAAATTATTTTAATATAAAAGGAGAGAAATATATGAAGAATGAAAGAATGATAACAAGAAAATTATTTATATCATGTATTTTGATACTAAGTATTATATTTACTACTATTATAATTTTGCAAAAAGAGCATTATGAAAAAATAATAGAGGAAAATAATAACAATACTGAAATCCAACTTAATATTATTGAGGCTAATTAAACAAATTTAAAAACAATAAGAGAGTGGAAAAAATTATTGGAAATAGAAAGACACCTAGGCTATATCTAGGTGTCTTTTCATGTTAATTGGTAAAAGATGTTTCTGAACGACAATTATTGACAAAAAAATACCTAAATATTAAAATTAATTTAGGTGAAACAAATGAAAAAAATAAACCATAAAATAAAAACACAAGTATTAATCATAAGTCTACTACTAATTATAGGATTAGTAGTAAGTTTGTGTGCATATATGGTTATTTTTCAAAAGAAAACAGCTTATGCAGCCACACAAAACGTTGAAGAAGAATACGAAACTATAGAAAAAACATTCATAGACATAAATGAAATATTAGAGAAAAATACTCAAAATAAAAAGAAAGAAGAAATAGTAAAAAAAGAAATAGATTTAGAATATATTACAAAATATCAAAATAATCCTGAGTTACCTAGTGGAATGATACAGGTGGTACAAGAAGGAATAGATGGAAAACAAGAAGAAATAACTAAAAAAATATATGAAGGAGATAAACTTACTGAGGAAAAAATAGTTGGAAATACAGTCACAAAAGCGTCAGTAAATAAAATAGTAGAAGTGGGAACAGGAAGGCATATAATAAATTATAATGCTGAAATTGGAGATGACATATATATAACGCCGAGTTTTCTTGCAATAAGGATTGAACCAAATGAAAAAAGCGAAAAATTAATAACATTAAATAAAAACACAAAAGTTGAATTAATTGAAAAGAAAAAAGAATGGTATAAGATTCAATATCAAAGTTATGCAGGATGGGCAAAAGCAGAATGTTTTACAAGCATAAATCCAAACGAGCTAAAACAAGATGAAATTGAGATAGTGCAAGGCAGCAAATATACAAAACAACAGTTGATAAGAAGTTTAAGCTTTAACATGAAATTGAACAAACCAAGTGGGTTATCATTAGAACAATTTAAAAAAATATTTGCAAATGAAACAAAAGACAAAAATAATATTTTTAAAGATAATGCACAATATTTTTATTATGCTGAAAAACAATATAATATTAATGGAGTATTCTTGGCAGCTGTAGCAATACATGAAAGTGGATGGGGAGGATCAAGTATAGCATCAAATAAAAACAATTTATTTGGGTATGGAGCTTATGATAGAGACCCATATAATAGTGCTTATGAGTTTTCAGATTATTCAGAGGGAATAGACTTGTTAGCAAGAGTATTTGCAAAATACTATTTAAATCCAAAAGGTACAAAAATATATGATGGAAATATTGCTGATGGATGTTATTACAATGGAGAAACTCTTACAGGAGTTAATAAAAAATATGCAACAGATAAAAACTGGGCAAATGGCGTATACTACTGGATGAAACATTTATATAATAACTTATAAAGGCAACTGGATATTTTTATAAAAATATCCAGTTTTTCCTTGATATTTTCTGGACTTTATTGTATGATATAATATATGAAAGTGAAAAAATGAAAAGGGGCAGTATTTTATGAAGAAAGTAATTTCAATATTATTTATATTATTAATCATATTTGGAACAGTTACTGTATATGCAAGTAACGCTCAAGAAAATACAATAACCTCAGAAACAGCTACAACTAATCTAGTAGGATTAAAAGATAAAGCATTAAAAGCATTAGAAGATTATCAGGTAGCTTATGGAGACAATACTTACGGACTTGTTGCATATATTTTAAATATAGTTAGAATATATAGCATTCCATTTGGTTTTGTAGGAATTGTTTTAGCAGCAATTTACCGTTATGTTATAGGTATTAGAAAACTAGATGTTCAAGATAAAGGATTTGGTGTACTAGTAGCTATTATTACAGTAATGGTAATTTGTCAAGTACTACCATTAATCTTTGCGATAGTTGTAAGAGGTTGGAGGGGTTAAAACGAATGAAAGTATTATTTGCAGTTAATAATGAAAGCATTTCTGAGTCAATAACAAAAAAATATCAACAAGAATATAAAGAAATTATCTCAGCAAAAAATGTGTATTATTTTAATGCAATTATTAAAGAATTACAAAGAGATAAATCTTATGATAGAATTGTTATAAGTGAAGATTTACAACCATTTTCTAATAATAATTATGATCAAATAGATAAATTTATTTTTGAGAAAATGGATAATATTAGCGATGAAGCAACAAAGCAAAATGGAAATGATATTCCAATAATTTTAATATGTGCTGATAGAAGAGAAAAATCAGATCCATTACTAGTTAAAATGTTTGGAATAGGTGTTTATAATGCTCTTATTGGAAAAGATAGGAGTATTACTGCTGTGTGTCAATTATTAAATAGACCACGTAGTAAAAAAGAAGCAAAAGTGTATTACCACATAGATCCTGATGATGTGGATTATAAAGTAGAAAATGAAGGAGACGTTAGTGAAGTTGAAATTCAGAATATTTTAAATCACTATAAAAGACTTGGAAGGAATGAAGAACAATATGTTGAGAGCTTTGACCATATTGCGAGCCAATATACAGATTCACAATTAAGATTAATTGCTAAATTCTTACCACTAAACGTAAAAGCAGTACTAGAAGCTAATAGTCCAAAATATCAAGAAGTTGTTGCTTTAGGAATGCCTTCAAAACCTGATAGAAAATACAATCAATATAATAATTATAAAAAGGATAAAGATAAAAACAAAGATAAGAATCAGAAAAATGTAAAACCAGTTGATGACACAAAAGATTTAGATATAATAAAACAAAACTTAGAAAAAAATGTAATAACTGAACCAGTTATTATACCTTCAGCAATAAATACTAATTCAGTAAGAAAAGTGAACAGTGTAAAGCCAAAAGAAGAGCCAACAATTTCGCAACCAATATATCAGAATGAAAATGAAGAAGAAGATCTATTTGAAGATATAGTAACAGATGATGAACAAATTGAAGAAAATCAAGAAGTTGAATTAGAACAACCAAAAAGAAGAGGAAGACCTAAAAAAATAAAAGCAGGACAAGAAGTGAAAGAACAAGAGGCAACAGTTGTAAAAAGAGGAAGAGGAAGACCTAAAAAACAACAAGAAGAAATAATAGAACAAGATGATGAAAACAGCGAAGAAGCAAATATTTTACCAGGCTTAGAAGAAGATGTATCATCTCCAGTAAATTTATTTGAACTAGGAGATGAAGAACAAAAAAGCAATACAAATCAAGAATCAGATAATGACATAATTTTACCAGGAATAGATAATGAATTCCTATTTGCACAAGATGGTGATCAAAATGAAAGAAGTCATATAGGTGTTTCTAATTTGAATGAAAACAATAATATATCTTCAACTCCAAGAAATAATGATAGCATGGACTTGACACAAACAACAACAAATAATTATAATAACACAAGTACAGCGAGCATCATATCAAAGGATAAAAAAGTAGTTACATTTATAGGAACATCAAAAAATGGAACATCATTCTTAGTAAATAATACTGCGGAAATTATTTCACAAAAAGGAATTAACACTGCAATTCTTGACTTAACTCAAAACAAAAATGCTTATTATATATACACTGAAAATGATGAAAACCTACGTAACATAGCTTATTCATCTATAGAAAACCTAAAAATTGGAAATGCTAAAGGAATTCAAGTACATAAAAATTTAGCAGTATATACTTCATTACCAGGTAAAAAACAAGATACTTCAAATTACACTAATATATTAGAAACTTTGACTAAAAATTATTCTTTGGTAATTATTGATTGTGACTATGATACAGACTATAATTATTTTGCACAAGCACAAGAAATATATCTAGTGCAAAGTTTAGACATTTTAACTATACAACCATTAACAGCATTTTTAAGAAATTTAAAAGCTAAAAATGCATTGAATCCAGAAAAAATCAGAGTAGTTTTAAATAAAATGGTTAACTTAAAAAGTGTAACAGAGAAGACAATTATTGGAGGAATGGCATATTACAATGACCCATCAATGTCATTTATGACAGAATTATTTAATAAAGACACTGTTAAATATTGTGTAATTCCGTTTGAAGAACAAACTTATGCAAAATACCTAGATGGAATTATCAATTGTAAAATTTCTTTAAATGGATATTCTAGAAATTGTATGACAGCACTTAATACATTGAGTGATATGGTATATCCTTTAGTTGAAAATAATACAACAAGAAACAATAAAACATATAATTCATATAGCAGTGGAAACAATTTCTCAGCTAGTATGAATAGCACACTAAATAAAATGAAAAATAACTATTAAAATATTCTTACAAAAAGGGGTGAGCTTTTTGCCATTAGCAATAATAATAATATTAATACTAATAATTGTAGCATTACTTGCATATAACTTATCAATAAGTAAAAAAATAGAAAACTTTAACAGCATAAATCAAAAAATAACCAATTTAAATATACTACAAGATTTTATGAATACTATAAGCGAAGTCACCTCTGTAAATGAAAAAATTCAAAAAATCAATAATATATTAATTGAAAGATACAATATTAAATATTCTACAATAGTTGTATATAATGGTACTGAATATGTAATTAAAGCATCAAATGTTGATAAAAAACATTGGGAAGTGTTAAGAAACTTACAAAGTGAAGAAACATTTAAAGACAGTATACAGTCAGCAATTCCAAAATATATTACAATTGAAAAAGAAGGGGAAAGATTACCATATCAAAAAATGGAATTTGAAAGAGCTAAATCAGCAATATTTTTCCCACTTTACATAGATAATGTATATATTGGTTATTGGATTATTGAAGGCAGTAAACCTCATGAATTTGATAATATTGATACAACAATACTAGAAGTTGTAAAAAATAATATTGTATCAGTATTAAAGACTGTAGAAAAACAACAAATAATAGAAAATATAGTTAGAGAAGATAAATTAACAAAATTAAAATCAGCAGAGTATTTGTTTGGAGAAGGTAAAAGGACAATAGACAAATATACAACCTCAACAGTGTGCTTATTTAAAATTACAAATTTAGAAGAAATAAATGAAACAATAGGTAGAAAAATAGGAAATGAGATAGTCACAAAAGTAAGTGAAAAAGTAAAACAAGATTTATCAGATGAATATATATTTGTTAGATATATGGGACCAAAATTTGCTATAGTCTTTTCTGGAATTGAAATGGATGCTATTGTTAGTTTTATGAGTCAAGTAAAAGAAAAAGTTGAAAACATAAAAATAACTGTAGACAAAAATAAAGAAGCAATTCCAAAAATAAATGTAGTATTATCTACATATTATAAAGGAACTGCACTAGAAGGACTTACAAAAAAATTAGAAGAGTATTTAGATACAGCTTCAAATAATGAAAATACAATTAATTATTTATAAGGAGGAAAATCAATATGATATCAGATGAAACAGTTAGCTTTAAAGTTGAAAAGGACAAAAACATAAAGGCAAGGGAAATCTTAAAAGAAGTATATCATGCTTTAGAAGAAAAAGGATATAATCCTATAAATCAAATAGTTGGATATATTTTATCAGGAGATCCAACATATATTACAAGTCATAATGATGCAAGAAATCTAATTAGGCAAATTGAAAGAGATGAACTTTTAGAAAAAATGGTAAAAAACTATATAGGATTGGACGAATAATAGAATGCGTAAATTAGGAATTGATTATGGAGATAGTAGAGTAGGACTAGCTATAACAGATGAATTAGAAATTACTGCACAAGGTTTAGAAACTATTCACCATAATGGAAATGATAAGTTAATCTTAAAAAGGTTGGATGAAATTTTATCTCAATATTCAATTGATACATTTGTTATTGGAATGCCAATAAATATGGATGGAAGTAAAACAGAAAGAGTAGAAGTAACAACTAAATTTATACATAAATTAAAATGTAAATTTCCTAAAATTTCAATAGAAACAATAGATGAAAGACTAACTACAGTAGCAGCGCATAAAACAATGAACTATTTGAATATTGATAAAAATAAAAAGAAACAATTAGTAGATACAATTTCAGCAGTATATATTCTTGAAACATATATGAATAAGCGAAAAAACAATGTATAAACAATATAAAAATACAAATAATAAATAAAGAAAATTAAACAGATATTAACATTGTAGAGATACAATATTTATAATATATAAAAAACGAGAGGAGAAAAAATAAAATGAGTGAAGATCTAAACAAGAAAGTTGAAAATGAAAATGAAAATGAAGGAGAAGAATTAGACAATATATTAGTACTTAATGATGAGGAGGGAAATGAAGTAGAATTTGAATTTCTAGACTTAATTGAATATGAAGGAGAAGAATATGTTGTTCTTTTACCAGTAGATGAAGAAGAAACAGAAGAACCAGGAGAGGTTGTAATCTTAAAACTAGAAGATACAGAATCAGAAGAAGAAGAATCTTATGTTAGTGTAGAAGATGAAAATGTACTTAACAAAGTATTTGAAAAATTCAAAGAGAAATTTGAAGATGAATTTAATTTTGTAGACTAATAAAAAATTATGTGTGAAGTTTTCAGGTTTGATAACTCCACATATATACATAAGAAACTTGTTTAGTAAAAAGGATGGAAAAATATATGAAAAATTTATCTAGTTGGTTGATTGCTATATTTGCATTTGCCTTTTGGTTATATAGAGTTGTAGCAACAGCATTATATTCTATGGGAACAGAGCTTGTTTTACCACCAATGGACATGATAATGGAAATATTATTGTTATTCATTACATTTATATGTATATGCTTTATTATAAAAAGAAAATTATTATCTGCAATAATATATTTAATATCACATATATTCTACTATGGAATATATATGTATCAAAATGTAGAAACTATGATAAATAATTCGGGAACATTAAACTTATACATGGGATTACTTGTATGTTTGGTTGCTTTAGTAATACCAGTAGCAGCTTTATTTGATGTATTAGTTGATAAAAGCAGAAAAGTTAACCCTGTGGATAAACAAACAGACTGGTTTTATAAAAATAAAGAATATGATAGAAAGCTTGATGAAAGAGCAGATAAAAATCAATATAGAACTTTATAAAAATAATATCATAAATACTACTGACAATGTTATTATTGTCAGTAGTATTTATATAAATAAGTATAGGGAGACTAATTAAAAATGAAAAAAGGCGAATTAGAACTAATTGATTATGCTATATATTTTGCAACAAAAGCACATACTGGTCAAAAAAGAAAAACAGAACAAGATGTGGATATGATATTTCATCCATTCACAGTTGGAATGATTTTACAAAGAGCAGGAGCAAAGACTGAATGCGTAATAGCGGGGATATTACATGATGTGGTAGAAGACACAAAATACACACTAGAAGATATAAAAGAACAATTTGGAACTCAAGTTGCTAATATAGTAGATGAAGTTTCAGAAAATAAAAGTTTACCATGGAAAGAAAGAAAAATAGAAACAATAAATAAAATAAAAACAGCAAGTATGGATGGAAAACTTGTGGAATGTGCAGATAAGATCAGCAATTTAGAGTCTTTGTACAATTTGTATCAAGAAGAAGGGGAAGAAGTTTGGAAAAGCTTTAATAAACCAAAAGAAGAGCAAAAATGGTATTATACTAATATGTTTCAAGCCGTTTTAATGAATACTACAGAAGAAAATATGTTATTTGACAGATATAAAAGAATATTAAATAAAGTTTTTTAAAGGAGTATTTTTATGCAGTATTCATCTGAAGGAATAAATGAACAAAAGAATAAAATAGAAGAAAATTTAAAATATATATGTGACAATATAGCTAAGATGAAAGGACCAATTTTTATAGAATTACTAGGAATGGCTAAAAATTGATTTTTCTGTACATGAAGGTTCAATACCACAAAGAGACGGAGAACTATTAAAACAATTACTAATATAAAAATACATAAATAAAATGTCTTAGAGTAATCTGAGGCATTTTTTAGTACATTGTAATTTTATTGAAAATTATTTTTTGTTATGTTAGAATATGAATGAATTGAAAGAGAAAGGAAATAAAATATGGATGAATATGTTTTAAAAAAATTGGAACTAATAAAAGCAAAATGGAAAGAAAAAAATGACTTTCAAGAAAAAGGAGTAATATTATTACCTAAAATTATTTCTATAAACAATGTATATTACTTTGCTTATCCAATACTTAGCAAAAATGAAAATTCTGAATATGAATTGCAAAATTGGATATATCAAGAATTGAAAAAATTAGTATTAAAATATTCTCTTAAAAATAGTGATGATTATATTGGAAAAGTAAACTTTGATGAAGAAATGATAAACAATACATTAGATAATAAAGATATATCAAAAGAATTTTTGAATCTATATAAATATATTACTGCAATTGTAACAAACAAAGAGAATAAAGAAATAGAACAAGAAAAATTAGATAAATTAATAGAGAAATATAATAAAAATTTAAATGAAGAAATTTTTAAAATTTATGAAAAAAATAATAATAGTGAAGATAATACAAGAGATAATCTTAAAGAAGTAAAGGTATCAGATGAGAAAGAAGGAAAGAATCAAAAAAATGGTGAAAATACAACAAATAGTAGTGAAAATGTAGTCGATAAATATTCTAAAGAAACAAAACAAATTTTAAAAGATATAGGTACTTTAAAAAATCTTGAAATAGTTGATTATGACTTTGAATGGAATTTGGTTCAAGGATTAAGATTTGCTTCATTAGATTTTATAGAACTGTGTATCACAATACTAAAGAAAGGAGAAGTTTCATTAAAACAAGTTGTTGTAAATGAAAAGAATAAAATTGAAATTTCAAGTAAAATTCTTAGTTTATGTGATAACAGATTTCAAAAGGAAGAGACAAATGATGTTATATTAAAGAAAAAAATAGAAAATAATGAGATGATAAATAAAAGTTCAAATAATTTTACAACATTACCAAATGATTATGAAAACAGTTCATGTATTAAATGTAAATATAGTAAATGTCCTAAGTACTATGCTGGTTACATTTTATATTTGAAAAACAAGGGATTATTAGAAACAAAATTAAAAGATAGAGAAGAATATAGAAGAAATAAATTTGAAAGTGATTATTTCACATTTAGATGGACTGTAGAAGACGGAGTTAAAAAAATTCCAGGGAAAACATTTGATATAGCATTAGCATTATTTAAAAATAATATGGTGTTTGTAGAACAAGGAGGAAGCCAAGACGGAGAAAATGCATCAGCAAAAATACATCTACCATTTGACTGTAATGTATATAAATTTAATTCGGATAATATTGAAAATATATTAAAGTATAAAGATACTCCTGTTAAAGGATGGAGAAATGTTACAAGAAATGTAAAAAAATTATTGTATAAATGTAATAGCTGGAATTGTGCACTACCATATTGTATATTTGATGTTGCTGGATATCTTTTTTATCTTGATAAAACAGGGCAATGGAAACAAGCTGAAGAAGATAGAAAATATTATGAAGAAAATAAAAAAGAAATAGAAGAACAGGCTTTGAAAGAACAAGAAGAACAGTTATGTAAATTTGAAGAAGAAGCTAAACAAAAAAGAGCTCAAGAAACTGAAAGAATATTAGAATATAAGAATAAAGCTCAAAATATTGAACAACTAATAGATAAAATAAATACAGAAGAAGGATTACATATATCTATTGAGGGTGAAAGAGGTACAGGAAAAATTGAATTGGCCAATAGAATATGCAAATTACTAAAAGCAAATAATAAAATTGATAATGATGAACCGGAATACTTAAGCATTCATAATTTAGCATTCAAAAATACATACGAGAAGCTGGAAATTCCAGGTACTACAACATGGACTGTAAAAGAACTTTCTATTAGCAATAAGCATTTGTATGTTTTAACAGATATAAAAGAATTTATTAAGGAATATAAAAATATAAATAGTGAAGATAATGTTAATTATATTACTTTAAAAAGAATTAATAGAGTAATTGAATTGATAACATCTTTATTTGGAGAAGATTATATTATATTGGCATCTGACAAAAAGTCAATTGACGAATTTTTAATGTTAGATTCAAAAATTAAATTTGTATATCAAAATAATAGATATGAAATTTCAAACTTATCAATAGATGATTTATTTGAGTTATATTATAAAAGTTTAAATAATGAAATGTTGAACAAGCTAAGAAATGATACAGAACTTAGAGAAAAAATTAAAGAAAAATTTATAGATTATGTGAGTATAAATGCAGAGTTCTTTCCATTTCAAAATGAGGAATTAGCAAGATACTTAGCAAATTATAGTATAAGTAAAAAAGATTTTGTTTTACCAGATAATATTTATAGAAGAGAAACTGTAGAGGAAAGCTTAAAGAAAATAATAGGCTTAAATACAGTAAAAGAAAATATAAAAAAATTTGAAAAGTATGCACTATATACAGTAAAAGCTAGAAACTTAGGATTAGAAATGAATAAATCAAATTTACACATGATTTTTACAGGTAATCCTGGTACTGGAAAAACAACGGTGGCAAGAATTATGGCTAAAATGTTATATGACTTAGGCTTGATTTCAGAAAATAAATTAGTAGAAGTTGAAAGAAAAGATTTAGTTGCAAGTTATATTGGACAAACAGCACCGAAAACAGCAGAAGTAATTGCAAAGGCAATGGGAGGGGTCTTATTTATAGATGAAGCTTATACTCTAGCACAAGGAAATAAAGCAGAAAATGATTATGGAGCTGAAGCGGTTGCAACTTTAACCAAAGCAATGGAAGATCATAAGGATGATTTAGTGGTTATTTTTGCAGGATATAAAGATGAAATGAAGACATTTTTAGATATAAATCCAGGAATATCTTCAAGAATTGGTTATACTTTTCACTTTGAAGATTACACTAGTGATGAATTAAATCAAATGTTCTTTATGAAAATGACAAATATGGGATATTCAGTAGATAAGAATGTAGATAAAAAACTATTAAAAATTTTTGACTATTTTATTAAAAAGAAAAATTTTGGAAATGGACGATTTATAGACAAACTAATTCAGGAAGTTGTTATGCAACACGCATTAAGAGAAACAAAAGATATAAGAGTAATTACTATAGATGACATACCAACAATAGAAGAATTAAATAATACAAATTATACAAATTATGATGCAGATAAAATGCTTAATGAGTTGGTAGGACTAAAAGATTTAAAAGAAAAAATTAAAGAATTTGAGAATTATATAAAATTCTTGAAAAAAGCAGAAGAGCAAAACTTAGTTATACCAAATCAAAATTTACACATGATTTTTACAGGAAACTCAGGTACGGGAAAAACAACTGTAGCAAGAATTATTGCAAAAATTTTATTTGATTTAGGAATGATTCATGAAAATAAACTAGTAGAAGTTGAAAGAAAAGATTTAGTGGCAGGTTATGTAGGACAAACAGCACAAAAAACCTCAGAAGTAATTGAAAAAGCAATGGGAGGAGTGTTATTTATAGATGAAGCCTATACTCTAGCACAAGGTAGTAAATCAGGAAATGATTTTGGTTCAGAAGCAGTTGCAACTTTAATTAAAGCAATGGAAGTCCATAAAGGAGAATTTGTAGTAATATTTGCAGGCTACAAAGAAGAAATGGGTGAATTCTTAAATATAAATTCAGGTATTGCATCAAGAGTTGGCTATATATTTAACTTTCCAGATTATACAGATGAAGAGTATTGTGAAATATATTATAGAAAAATAACAGCATTAGGATTGAAAATTGAAGATGATGCAAAAGAAAATGTTGAACAAGTGATGAAGTATTTTTGCAATGTGGAGAACAATGGAAATGGTAGGTTTGTAGATAAAGTTGTACAAAATACATTATTAAAACTTGCAAAAAAAGATGGAGACATTACTTTAATAACAAAAGAATGCATACCAACAATTCAAGATATGACGAGAACAATGTTTGCTGGTGAATCAATGATAAATCCAGATTTTATTGATGAAAAATCTCAAAGAAGGACAGCAGTTCATGAAATTGGACATGCAACTATAAGATATATATTAGAAAAATTACCAGGAATTAAAAAAATTACTATAAATGCTGAAGGTACTGGAACACTAGGATATGTTGAATACAATAATACTAATTTTAAATATACATCAAGCAAAAATGAATATTTGAATAGAATATGTGGACTTTTAGGTGGAATGTGTAATGAAATAGTTTATTTTGGAGAACATGAATCTGGTAATGGTAGTGATTTAGAAAAAGCTTCTAAGATTGTAACTAATATGATTACAAGATTTGGAATGTCAGACATGGGATTATATACATTTCCAGATGAGAAAGACACTGGTAAATACATATATGAGGAAGCTAATAAAATACTTGCCGAATGTTATGATAAAACAATTAAAATATTGACAGAAAATAAAGAAAAAACTCAAAAAGCAGTTGAATATTTACTTGAACATAAAGAAATTGACGAAAGTCAATTTGTAAAAATTATGAATAAATCATAATAATAGAAATTTATTAAGGAGATATATGAGATGAGAGATAGTGAACTTATAAACAATTTAAGATATATTTTAGATAAAGATTGTGTAGAAAAATTAATAAAACACCATGATGAAGAATATGAAAAAACATTAAAAGAAATACGTAAAAAGGGAATGATTTTCTAGAAATATAAGTTATGATATACAAGAGGCCTGTTTGGAAAAAGGATGGAAAATATTATGAAAAATGAATCAAATTTAAAATATACATATAAACATAGAAAAGTAGTTATGTACTTAGCAAATAAGTACATAAAAGAAAATAAAGATGCAATTTTATGTAGGATGAAAAATCATGATTTAGATAAAATGTTTATGTATTTGTTTTATGATAAAAAGGATGTGTCTCAAATACATAGAAGATTATCGTCACATCATAAAAATGAACTAGAAAAAGACTATATAGATTATGTTGAAATGGTATTAGATTGGGAAAGTGCCAGATATACAAAACCAGATAAACCATTAAATGCTTATGATACATTATACAAATATTATCCTACAATGGAAGAAAAAATAATACCAATATTAGAAGAATTTGAAATTAACAAATCAAATTTACCAATGGAAGAGGATGTACTTGAATATGCTAATAGTATAAGTGAAGTATCAAATGAAGAAATAAAAAATGAGCTATTAAATTATATAAACAGTGAATGTATTTAGTTTATATTAATAAGCATAAAATATTTGACAAGGAAAGTATGTAAAACTCAATATAAATTTTATGAAGCAAGTGATTAGTTGAAAATCACTTGCTTTTATGATAAAATATAGAATGTATTTAAAATAAAAAAATAGGTGAATAAAATGAGTAATGAAAATAAGATGAATATTAACTGGTAAAGAACGACTTATATAAACTTTCTCTTAAGCCCTTATTTTATAAGACTTTTTATTTAACTTCTTTTTACATTTTATAAGTAAAAATCAATTGGATTTTGAGGAAAAATGGGGTAATTACGACTTAAGGAAAACTTTTATATAAAAAATGAAGAAGGAGGTAGTAATGAAGAAAATTGTAGATAGATATACTAATAATATTTTTGAAAATATTAAACATATGGATGAATATGGAAATGAATATTGGTATGCTAGAGAACTTTCAAAAGTTTTAGAATATAAAGACTGGAGAAACTTCTTAAAGGGTTTAAATAAAGCAAAAGATGCTTGTAAAAATTCTGGGTTTAATATAGATGAACAACTTGTTGAGGTCAACAGGTTGTCAAAAAGAAACAATAATGCTATTGCTAATATACAAGATTATAAACTTTCAAGAAGAAAGGAAGCTTTCAAAAACAAAATCTTTTTAAAAGATGTTGAGGAGGATTAGATTTTATAATGAAATCAATAGATGATACAGAATTTTTAGTAATAGATTTTGAAACGATTACTCCAAAAGGAAGACCACCAGAGCCAATAGAAGTAGGAATATTAAGAATAAAACAAAAAAAAATAGATAATAATGCATCAATTGATTGGCTGATTAAGCCACCAGAAGGTTTACACTTAACGCGTTTTGATACTTCACAAACAGGTATAACAGAACAAGATTTAATGCATGGTATAGATGCTAAAAGAGCAATGAGAATAATTGATAAATCTTGTTCAAAAAAAGACTATGTATTTATTGCACAAAATGCTAAATATGAAGCTAATATTTTATCTCATTATACAGATGAATGTAAAGAAATAGCTAAAACACCAATAATAGATACTATTTTATTAGCCAAACATGTTTTACCAAAATTGTCAAATTACAAATTAGATACCTTGGCAAGCACATTGGGATTACGAATCCCAGAAAATAGGCATAGAGCTCTTTCTGATTGCTTTTTAACAGCAGAAGTCTTTTTAAAATTACTTGAACTACAAAAAGGAAAGCATGAGATAATATATTTGGATGAGTTATTAAATATTGCGAAAATAAAAACAAAATATAGCGAACCTCAACAATTGACATTGGGAGATTTCATGGGGTTGTAAAGATAACTTTTATTTAACGAAATGGGGTGCGATAATAATGCAAATTGGAATTGATGTAGATGGAGTATTACTTGATTAAAATATTAAAGTAAATATTACAAACATAGATGATAATGATTATATTTGTATTTCTGATTTTGGTAAATACAAAGAGGGAAAATCGAAAGCTGATGACATTATAAGAAACTGGTTAAGAAATAGAATTACTTTGGAATTTTTAGGAACATGGGAGTCTATTTATAATCCAAATTTTAATTCCGTCGAATTCGACGGGTTTAGAAAAAGTGCAGGACTTCATACATTTACATTAAGTGTTACTGAATGGTGTGATAAAACAAATGCGATTGGAATATATTCAAAGCGTGGAAAATATGGTGGAACATATGCACATAAAGATATTGCATTTGAATTTGCATCAGCAATTAGTCCCGTTTTTAAATTGTATTTAATAAAGGAATTTGAGAGATTAAAGGAGTTAGAAAATCAGAATAGAGAATGGGATGTAAAAAGAATACTAACGAAAAATAATTATTTGATACATACTGATGCAATTAAAAATTATATATTGCCAGATAATGATTTTTATAAAAATAGAGAATGGTTAAAGTATGCTGAAGAAGCAGATGTTTTGAATGTTGCAGTATTTAATACAACGGCTAAAAAATGGAGAGAACTTAATCCTGATTTAGCAAAAACATCTAATGTTAGAGATTATGCAACAATTAATGAGTTAACAGTATTATCTAATTTAGAATCACATAATGCAGAATTAATTAAAGAAGGAAAAAGTAAAGAGGAAAGATTTGAAATATTAAGTGAAATTGCAAAGTATCAATTAAATATACTTAATAATGCTGAAAAAATAAAATTGCTAGGAAGTGGAAATAAAGAGGAGTAAAGTTATGGGAATAATATCTTTAGCTAGTGGTAGTTCATGTTGGAGAGGTTTAGATTATTATAAAGAAAAAAGGGTTGTTGAATTGAATAAAATAAATGAAAATGAGTATTCAAACATTGTAAAAGGAACCAATAATTATAATGTCCATTTGGATATTGAACATCCTAGGAAATCTTCATGTAATTGTCCCTTAGCTAATGGTAAAAGAATAATATGTAAGCATATAGTTGCAACATATTTGACTGCTTTTCCAAATGAGGCAGTTAGTTTCAAAGAAGAACAAAATCGATTACAAGAAGAGTATGAAAAAGAGCAAGAAGAGGAATATGACAAAGCAATTAAATACTTAAATAGAATGTCAAAGCAAGAATTGATTGAAGAATTAATTCAAGTTTTTGATTACGGACCTGAATGGATATATAATGATTTTGTAAAAAGAAATTTGTATTAATAAGATACTATTAAAAAAGGATGTGATATAAAATGCAACTATCAGAACAATTGATTTATTGTACTACAAAGATAATAAATATCATTGATGAAACGAAAATTGCAACTAGTACAGTTTTTTTATGAATTTTAATGAAAATTTGGAAAAAGGCACATGCCAACCTGTAATTATTACTAACAAACATGTTGTGAAAGATGCTAAAAAAATTATTTTTTCTGTGTGTAGGGCTGATGAAAATAATAATTCGCTAGATCAACAAAAATTTACGATAACTCTTGATGAATTTAAAATAATTAATCATACTGACAATGATGTGGACTTGTGCGCAATACCCATAGCTTCGCTAGATAGTTATAGTCAGGAATATAAAGTCAGGTTGTATCGTGGAAAGCTTGGAACAGATTTAATAATAAACGAAGATGAAGTTAAAGATTGTTCTGCAATGGAAGATATTATTATGATTGGATATCCTAACGGACTTGAGGATTCTTATAATAATAAACCAATAATTCGAAAAGGCATAACTTCTACACACTTAAAATTTGATTATAATGGAAAAATAAACATAGAATTCAAGTAAAGGAGTGAACATAGATGGATAAAGAAAAAGATGAGAATAGTTATCACAAAATCAACCTTAACTGGTATATACCGAATTATGGAAAACTTCCTATAAACGTTTATAAATAAAGGGTTTGATTTAGATTTCTTTTTGCATTTTATAAGTGAAAAAGGATTAAATTTTAAAAGAAAATAGAGGTAATTACGACTTAAGGAAAACTATTATATAAAAAAAGAAGGAGTGAGTGTTAAATGAATAATAAAAAAATAAAGTTAATATTTCTTGTGCTAATAACTGTGATTGTTTTTGGAATACTTGGATTTTGTTTATATTTAAAGTATCAAAACAATAGTGATATTCCAAATGATTACATTGCAATATTTCATGGTGGTGTAGGTGAGAAAACGTATGAAACTTATATATATAAAATAGATAATGGACATGGAAATTTTGGATTTAAATATATCAATGTGACGAGCACAACTGAATCTTGGGGGAGTTCTAACTGGAAACATAAAATTAATGATAAAGGGGAATTTGATTGGACAGATGGTGCATTTATAGTTGCGAAAAAACATGGAGCATATTCATATGTTACATTACCTAATAATGACAAAATATACAGTATTGAAGAATTTCAAAGTATGTTTATAATGAATTAATAAAAAGGACGTGATATAATGAAAGATAAAGAAAAAAGTTTTACATCAGTCGGAATTAACTGGGGGATCGGAATTTAAGAAAACCCAAACTCAATGTATTGAAAATACTTACTTTTTTATAAAAAGATTATTACATATTTAAGAAAAAAATAAAAAAAGAGGCAATTATGGATAATAAAAATGAGGTATTAATTTATGAAGATAAAGATGGTATTACAAAAGTAAATGTTACATTTACTGATGAAGATATATGGCTTACGCAAAATCAATTAGCAAAAATTTATAAAACAACTTAGCAAAATATAAGCCAACATATTGTATCAATTTATAAAGATAATGAATTACCTAAAGATTCAACTTGTAAGAAATTCTTACAAGTTCAAAACGAAGGTGGAAGAAGTGTTAAGAGAAATATTGACCACTATAATTTAGATATGATAATTGCATTAGGATATAGAGTTCAATCAGAGGTTGCAGTAAGATTTAGAATATGGGCTACACAAAGACTACACGAATACATGCAAAAAGGTTTTAAATATGAAAAGAGTTAATAGGTAAATAGTAATTTATAAGGAGAAAATTTAGAAATGAAAATAATAATAGATAGAAATTTACAAGATTATTGTAATGTTAATATAGGATGTGTATTTTATAATACTTCTGTGGAAAAAAACAATAGTGATTTATGGAGTTATATTGATAATAAAGTAATTGATAATATCAAAAAAAATATACACTAGATAATTTAACAGAACAAATTAATATAAAAACTTCAAGACAAGCATATAAAAAATTAGGGAAAGAGCATAGTCGTTATAGAGTATCAAGCGAAGCACTAATTCGTAGAATATTGCAAGGCAAAGGATTATATAAAATCAATAATGTGGTAGATACAAACAATTTGATTTCAATAGAAACAGGTTATTCAGTAGGTTCTTATGATTTAGCAAAAATACAAGGTGATATTATTTTTAGAATAG